>OKSB01000302.1_pt1 | contig 55679 bp, 50 predicted proteins | sample 1601171 | NCBI WGS metagenome assembly OKSB01 (sample SAMEA3541496, study PRJEB24748) | human gut metagenome | biome: human gut; feature: human-associated habitat; material: faeces | place: China | collected 2012 | reverse complement strand
GCTGCCGGAGCGGTGCTTAAGCCGCAAGGCGGGAATTGTGCGGTGTTGCCTAAGAAATCCCCATAAAATGCAAAAGCAGAGCTGTCAAAAGCTCTGCTTTTTTCGTATACACGCCAAATGGTATTTTATCCCTGTAGGGCGGGATGCCCTCATCCCGCCGCGGAGAAACCTTGCCGATTGTGATAAACGTTGCAAATAATTTGTAGGGGACGATGCTTGCATCGTCCCGCTGCCGGGGCTGCGGAGCGAATGCTATAATAAAACTTGCCGCAAACCCTGCACTCAATAAATGGCTTCCTCCCTCCAATGTGCCAGGCGGTGCACCGTTTCGTCATCCTCCACCCAGCCCTCCACGGGGCTGGCGGCGGCGTTGGGGGCGTAACTCTGCATCACGCCGGGGCTGCGCCCGGCCAGGTATTCCCGCGCGTTTTTCTGGCGGGCGGGCACCGGCGGCTGGCCGCAGCAGTCCGGCTTGGCGGGCTCGGCCTGCTTGGGTGTGTGGGCGGGCTGTTTGCGCAGGTCAATAATGCTGTTGGCGGTGTTCTGCTGCGTTTGGCCGCGGGCGGTGCCATCCGCCTGATGGGTGATACGGGTACTCATTCTGCATCCCTTCTTTCTATCCATCATGATTCCCGCCGCTATGGTCCCTTATGCGGGGAGGCAAAAATTGCCCTGTCCAACTTCGGTAAAATATGCTATACTGATAGTCCAATTCAAACCAAAGGAGCTGCCCCCATGGATGTCAAAATCAATCAGGTCATTTTACATATTCTGGATGCCGGCGCATCGGAACCGGTGCTTTCGGACCGGCCGATGGAGCTGGATGCTGACCTTTATGAATATTTTTCCGTCTGCATTGAAAAGGCATTTGCCAGCGATGACAGCAAAAACTGCCGCTTTCTGCCGGATTCCCCCTTTTTGCAGGAGATGCAGCACAACGATGACTTTATTGACCTTTCGCGCCGTATTGCGGGTGTGATTTTTGAACAGCTGCTGCAATATCAGGGCATCCCCTCCGGTGACCTGGCCGTGGTGGACTGCGCTGTGGACGGTGTGCCGTTTTATGCGGTGCTTAAACTGAACTACCGCCCCGGCTTTACCCATGTAACCAACGTGATGGGCAACGGCCGGTGCAGCACCATTGCGCCGCAACGCACCCTGCTGCCTGGCAACAGCAAGGCGGACGAAGCCGCGCTGATCGACCGCGCCAACCTGACCATTCGCCTGATTGAAAAAAAGGTGGCGCTGGACGATAAAAAAGACTTTTACCTTTCCACAAAAGTGTTTGCCTGCACCCAGGCCATGCCGGAAAAGGCCAAGCTGAAAGCTGTGTGCGAAACCGCTGTGGCCGCCGTGCAGCAGGCCTACCCGGAGCCGGAACAGCTGGACGATGTGCCGCCCTTTGACGGCGGCACCGAAACCGCCGTGGAGCTGCTGGTACGCAACCAGGCGGTGGATAACACCATCTCGGTGGAGGATGTGCGCACCCGCATGGAGGAGCAGTATCCCCTTGCCGTGCCCGCTTTTGAGCAGGCGCTGGCGGATTCCGGCGTGGAGCGCAACGACCGGGTCACGGTCAGCCCGTCCCGCATCAAAAAGCTGGAAAGCCGCAGCTTTAAGACCGAATCCGGTATTGAGATCAAGATCCCCGCGGAACTGTGCAACAGCGATGATGCAGTGGAGTTCATCCACAGCGCAACGGGCGGGCTTTCGCTGCTGATCAAGGACGTTTTGGTGTAAAACTGGCAAATAGATTGCCTTTTGGGGGCCGCCCGGTATAGGGCGGCTCTTTTGGTATAGAACAGTAAAAAACAATTTATTTTAATGGAATTTTCCACAAGGATAGTTCGATTTTGCAAATGGACTGCCCACGGCCAACTGCTTATAATGATGGGAACGAAGAGAAAGCTTTATATGGCAATACCGCACAATTCCCGCCTGACGGCTTAAGCACCGCTCCGGCGGCTGCGGCACGGCATCTGCGTTGCCAAAATGCTCGATAATGTCGGGTTGCGGTACCCGCATCGTGCTTCGGGGGCAAAAGCCCCTCGCACTCTGCGACCGCTGCCCCTGCTTCGGTTCGCTGTTTCCGCCACTGGCGGCGCTCACCTTTGCAGCATCCAGTATTATCTGCGCTTTTGGCTTAGCATCTGCCGCACCTCGCTCACCGTATCGGCACTTAGAATTATGCGGTATTGCCATAAAGACATCTGGAAAAGTGAAAGGAACGTGGTTTGCGGCATGGCCAGCCATACAGGCAAAATTGATATGATCCGCGGTTCCATCATCAAATCGGCGGCACTGTTTGCCCTGCCGATCTGTGTGGGCAATATCTTGCAGCAGCTTTACGGCACGGTGGATACCCTTGTGGTGGGCAATTTCTGTGATTCCGCCGCGCTGGCGGCGGTGGGCACCGCCACACAGCCAATGGAAATTCTGCTGTGCATATTTTTGGGCATCGGCAACGGGGCGTCCATCCTTGTTTCTCAGGAAATGGGCCGCCGCAATGCGGATGGGCTGCGCATGCTGGTGCGCACGGCGGTATGGTTTTTGTATCTGTGCGCCATCCCGGTCACGATACTGGCAATGTTTGTCGGCCCGGCGCTGCTGCGGCTGATGCAGGTCCCGGCAGATGCCTTTGATTATGCGGTGCTCTACCTGCGGATCACGGCGCTGGGCACCCTGGGCAACCTTGGCTATAACATGAACGCCGGTATCCTGCGCGGGCTGGGGGACAGCCGGTCCACCTTGCTGTTGCTGCTGATCTCCTGCCTGACCAATATTGTGCTGGATGTTGCCTTTGTGGCGGTGCTGGGCATGGGTGTGGCCGGTGCGGCGCTGGCAACTACCATTGCGCTGTATCTTTCTTGGCTGGCCAGCATCCTGTACGCCCGCCGCAATTACGAGGGTTTGCAATTTCCCCTGCTGCCCCATGGCTATGATAAGGCGCAGCTGGCGGCTATCCTGAAAGTGGGTGTGCCGCTGGGGCTGAATAACTCGCTGTACTCGGTGGGGCATGTGGCGGTGCAGGCTGTGTATAATATGCAGGGCTCGGTGTTTGTGGCCGGGTGCTCCATTGCAGGCCGCGTGACCGGCATTGCCGGTATTGCCATCACCTCGTTTTCTTCTGCCGCGGTGGTGTTTGCCGGGCAGAACCTGGGCGCCGGCAACTACCGCCGCTTGCAACGGGGCGTGGTGCAGATCACCTGCGCTGCCGGTGTAGTTACATTACTGATTGGCCTGGTGGCTACTGTGTTCTGCCGCCCGCTGCTGGGGCTGTTCAGCAGCGACCCGGCGGTTCTGGATGCCGCAGTGCGCTATACCTGGTGGGTGCTGCCCTTTATCTGGACTTATGCGGTGTTCAACTGTATGATGAGCTTTGTCAACGGTACCGGCGCGGTCAAATATACCACGGTGGTCAACCTGCTGATCCTGTGGGCCGTGCGCATCCCGGCGGCGTATATCCTCCATGCGCTGGGGTACGGCACTTCCTCCATGGCCTGCGTTTCCCTCAGCTATGCCGTGGGCCTGGTGGCTATGCTCGGTTATTTTTTGACCCCGGAATGGGGCAAACTGCGCCGCAAAGCAAAGGAACTGGGGGACGCGGTGACGGCGGAAACAGAACCGACACTGTAAAATATAAAATCAATAAAAGTCTGCGGAGAACTCCCAAAGTGACAGAACGAATCATCGGCAACCAAATCCGGCTGATTCCCTATTATCGGAATGATGCGGTGTCCCTGCCGTGGTATCGGGACAGGGACGTCTGCAAGCAGGTGGATAACCGGGATGCACCATACGATATGGAACTTTTGCACCGCATGTACGATTATTTGAGCACCCACGGAGACTGCTACTATATCGAATACGAGGGCGAATTGGTCGGGGATGTTTCCCTGCAGGATAATGCGGAAATTGCCATTGTGGTAAGCAAAGCGTTCCAGAACCAGCACATCGGGCGGCGGAGAGGGTAAAGCGGGCAAATCGGAACTTGTCGGAGTAAAACTCCGCCATCTTGCGCTGTGCGCAAGCCCGTTCTGTCGCTTGAAAGCCCCCCACTGGGGCTTTCATTGCTTCACTTCGTTTCGCAAGCGCGAATTTATTAATATTTATTTCCCGAAGCGTATATTCTGTACGGTTCTTTTTTCAATCGTCAGATTTTCGTAGATGCGAATGCCGCCGTTTCCCTGCGGCGCTTGCGCAAGCAAACCCACTTTCACCTTTTTTGCCCCGAAAAGATTGAAAAATCTGGTCATGTAAAAAGTCTTTCCATCCTCGGAATAATGGAATGCGTACGAATCGTTCACTCTGCAAATTTGTAGCCAAACACAATTTCCTGCAATATTGCATCCGTTTGCGTCATCGGATACACCATTTTTGGTAACTACACTGACCGCGGCGTGTGTACCAAAGTCAGTTTTTTCAAAGCAGCTTTTTGCCCAGTTGTTTGCATCTTCCATGACCATGAGCGATGCGGAATCATAGGTATCCTTAAAATCATGAGACACCTTAACTTTAAGAACAAAGTCTCCTTCAATTTCGGTAAAGTAAAAAGGTGCATTACATAGCGTTTCGGGGGTTATCCCTTCTTCTGAAACAGCGCCGTTGTTACAGAAAAAGTCGCTCTGCGCAGGTGCATAAATTTCTATTTTTCCGTTTTCCGTTGTTATGTTGCCTTTGTTTAGCCATTGGAAATCCATAATTCTTTACCTCCACAAACTCCGATTTGCATGTTTTATAACGCTTTACTTCAAATCAATACCGGTACACAATGCCCTGCTTGACGGCGTTGGATGCTTGCTGCCCGGCCAGGCGGCTGGCGAGGGCCAGCGCAAAGGGGATGGCCGCACCCAGCGCTTCGCCGGTAATGATGTTGCCGTCCAGCGTGATGGGCAGGCCGGTGTACTCGGCCCCGGCGGCGATCAGTTTATCTTCCATGCCGGGGTAAACCGTTGCCTTTTTGCCCTGCAAAGTGCCGAACGCCGCCAACACAGACGGTGCGGCGCAGATTGCGGCCACGACCTTGCCTGCGGCGGCAAACTCGGTGCAGACCTTGCGCACCGTGGCATCGGCTTTCAGGTTGTCCACACCCGGAATGCCGCCGGGCAGGATGGCGGCATCAAAAGCGGAATAATCCAGCTCTTCAGCCAGGGCATCCGCCACAACGCTGATGCTGCGGGCAGATTTGACGATCTTTTCGCCGCCCACGGCAGCAATCGTTACTTCCACACCGGAACGGCGCAGCAGGTCCACGCACAAAAGGCCCTCGCACTCTTCCAGGCCGGGCGCAAAAAAGATAACAGCTTTGCTCATACAAAACACTCCTTTACGAAATAATACAATTTGAATAATATAAAACAAATATACAAATATGACTAAAGCTCTTCTGAATAATACAATCTGGAAAATACAAATAAAGTATACGAATTAAAATGGGTGGAACCGCGCGACCAGCAGGCCAATGAACGGCAGGGGTGCGGCCCGGCGGCGCAGCGCCGTGATAAGCCCCACCAGCGAAAGCACATCTACCAGCAGCGTCAGGCTCAACGCAACCTGCTCCAGCACCGGAACAAACCCAAGCGCGGCACAGATGGTTGCCAGCATCAACACCATCAGCCCTTGGTTCAGGTGGAACCGTACAAATTCATCCTGCCGCCATTTGGTGCAGGCAGGAATTAAAATCAAAATGCTCAAGTAGCACAAAGCACCCATCCAGCGGGCCGTGCTGCTGACGGCGGGTTCTTCCGGCTGGGTGTGTTCCGATTTGGCCGGTTCAGCAGGGGCAGCCGCGGGGGTGCTGCGCTTTTTCTTTTTACTCATACTTGCCACCAAACAAAAAGTCCATGCATGCAGGCACCTGCTTGGCCCAGCAGGCTTCGCAGTGGGTGCCGTCCGGCTGCATATAGGGGTCAACGGCGGCGCCTTTGCCCAGCAGCGCGCGGCATACTTCCAGCGCATTGGCGGTGTATTCGCCCAAAGCACCGGGCTTATCGCTCTCTTTTTCGCCCCAGCTCAGATAAACACGGGTGCCGGGGTGGATCGTGGCGTTGGCAATCTCCTGCCGCAGCTCTGGCATGCACAGCCGCACCGAGGGCGACAGGCATGCTGCTTTGGAAAACACTTTGTTGTAAACGGTGATGGCGTACAGGCTCATCAGGCCGCCCATGCTGCTGCCGCCAATGGCCGTGTTGGCGCGGCCAGGCAGGGTGGGGTAGCGCTTGTCCATCATCGGCTTGAACTCTTTGGTCAGCCACTCCATGTATTCATGCCCGGTGCCCGTAATGCCGCCGAACCAGTCCGACTGGTAGGGACAGTATTCTTCCAGCCGCTTGTTGCCCTCGTGGTTGCACTCCGGTGCGGCAATGATCCAGTTGGGGTGGGCGTCACAGTATTCTTTCAGCCCCCAGCAGGTGCCGTATGTGGCGGTGGAGTCAAAAAACAGGTTGTGGCCGTCAAACATATAGAGTACGGGATATTTTTTGCCGGAAGTCTGCCAGTCATCCGGCAGGTAAACAAAAGTCCGGCGGGTCAGCCCGTACGGGGTAATGCTGACATCAAACGTTTTAACCATACAAAATCCCCCAATTCCAGCAGGGCAAACGCCCGGCCAAAAGATTGGTATTATTGTACCGCAAAAACCGATCTTTGACAACCGCCCGCAATCTGCCCGCTCTTGGTGGAAAACTATTGTCATGATTTGTGTCTTGACACATGACAACTTCGGCGGTACAATGCTGAAAGATATCTGAGAGGAGCAAGAGTATGGGAAAGCTTAAGGAATTTTTGAAGCGCAAGGACGTTGTGTTCTCGGCGCATCGCTATGGCATCGATGCCATGGGCGCTATGGCTCAGGGCCTGTTTGCCAGTTTACTGATCGGCACCATCATCAAAACGCTGGGCGAGCAGATCGGCCTGCAGTTTTTGGTGGATGCCGGTACTTTCGCCCAGAGCGTGGCCGGGCCTGCCATGGCGGCTTCCATCGGTTACGCCCTGCACACCCCGCCGCTGGTGCTGTTCAGCTTGATCGCTGTGGGCAGTGCTGCCAACAGCCTGGGCGGTGCAGGCGGCCCTCTGGCCGTATACTTTATCGCCATTGTTTCGGCAGAGTGCGGCAAGCTTGTCAGCAAAGAGACCAAAGTCGATATCATCGTTACCCCGGCGGTCACCATTCTGGTGGGCACGGGTCTGAGTGTGCTGTTTGCCCCTGCCATCGGCGCGGCGGCTTCTGCGGTGGGCAGCGTGATCATGTGGGCCACTGAGCTACAGCCCCTGCTGATGGGCATTCTGGTTTCGGTGCTGGTTGGCATTGCGCTGACTTTGCCCATTTCCAGCGCAGCCATCTGCGCGGCGCTCAACCTGACCGGTCTGGCGGGCGGCGCTGCCGTTGCGGGCTGCTGCGCCCAGATGGTCGGCTTTGCCGTGATGAGCTTTAAGGAAAACGGCGTGGGCGGTCTGGTCAGCCAAGGCATTGGCACCAGCATGCTGCAAATGCCCAATATCCTGAAAAAGCCCCGCGTGTGGCTGCCGCCGATCATTGCTTCCGCCATTACCGGCCCCATTGCCACCTGCGTGTTCAAATTGCAGATGAACGGCCCGGCGGTTTCTTCCGGCATGGGCACCTGCGGCCTGGTGGGTCAGATCGGCGTGTACACCGGCTGGGTGGCCGATGTGGCATCCGGCGCAAAAGCGGGCATCACCGCCTTTGACTGGGCAGGCTTACTGCTGGTCAGCTTTGTTCTGCCCGCCGTGCTGTGCGCGGTGCTGGGCGCGCTGTTCCGCAAAAAGGGCTGGATCAAGGACGGCGACCTGAAGCTGGACTAAACCAATGGACGTTCAGGAAGTGTGGGCGACGCTGGAACAGCACCAGGGCGAGCAATTTTATACCGCAAAATGCCTGCCGTTTTGCTATATCATCTGTGGCGGCGAGCTGTTTGTGGACCGCCGCAGCAAATCCATCACCATCTCCACCGTGGCGGCGGCCCTGCAAAAGATCGCGACCCGCCAGGCAGCGGGGGAGGGCCATCACCGGCCCCAAAAAGATTGGCTGCTATGGTGCCAGCTACTTATACCCGATGTTTTAAATCTGGGTATCATTCCACAACCTGAAACGGGCAAAGAAATTTAAGACAATCAAAGAACTTTTTCGGCAGTGCCGGGCAGATTTCTGCCCGGCACTGGCTTTTTTACTAAAAATCGACGGATAAAATTTAATATCAAGTCTTAAAAATTGCCTTTACAAATCTCAAAACTGTGCTATAATAAGGCTATAGAACAAGGCATAATATACTGATGCAAAAAACTTTGATTCGGAATAAATCTTAAACTATGAATAAGGAGAATGTTATGAACAAGTATGCTGGTACCCAGAGCGAGAAAAACCTGATGACCGCATTTGCGGGCGAATCCGAAGCACGCAACAAGTACACCTTCTTTGCCTCCGTGGCCAAAAAGCAGGGCTTTGAGCAGATCGCAGCACTGTTTTTGAAAACGGCTGATAACGAAAAAGAACATGCCAAGCTGTGGTTCAAGGAGCTGAACGGCATCGGCGATACCGCCGACAACCTGAAAGCCGCCGCCGCGGGCGAAAATTACGAATGGACCGATATGTATGACAGCTTTGCCAAGACGGCTGAGGAAGAGGGCTTCCCCGAACTGGCTGCCCGGTTCCGCCTGGTGGGAGCTATTGAAAAGCATCACGAAGAGCGCTACCGCGCCCTGCTGCACAACATTGAAATGGCAGAAGTGTTTGCCAAGAGCGAAGTAAAAGTGTGGGAGTGCCGCAACTGCGGCCACATCGTGGTGGGCACCCAGGCCCCCGAAGTCTGCCCCACCTGCAATCACCCCCAGAGCTACTTTGAAGTCCACGCGGAAAATTATTGATGATGGAGAACCGCCCCGGAAAGCATAACCTTTCCGGGGCGGTTTTTGGTTTGCAGCACTTATAAATGCGTGAACACTTCGTGGGGGGCGCACATTGTGCGCCCGCCAACAACCTAAGGGAGATAGCGTTTCCACAAGGTATTGCACAAACCAAACATTCGCAGGCACACAATGCGCGCCTCTATGGGAATTTGCTCACCCGCAAAGAGTACATTTCCCAGGCAATCTACCGCTCATCAAACAAAAAATCTCCGCACCCCTTGCCAAACACAGCAGGTTACGGAGATTTTTTATGCTATATTGTGATTTTGTTAAATCAGTTCGCGCTGGGGGCCTGGCTCAGGTCGGTGCCAAAGTACTTCTCGCTGATCTCGGCAATGGTGCCGTCCTCGCGCAACTCATTGATAGCCTGGTTCAGAGCTTCGCGCAGGGTGGCGGTTTCATCGCCCTTGCGCACAGGGAAAGCAACCTGGGAAGCATCATTGGTCAAAGCTGCAATCTTGATGTTCGCATCGGGATGCTCTTTCAGGTAGTCAAAATAGGTTACTTCGGCGTTCAGGGTGGCATCCACACGGCCGTTCAGCAGCAGCTCAATGGTCTGGTTCAGGTCGTCCACGCCGGTGGTTTTGGCGCCATAGCTTTCGGCCAGTGTTGCATAGGTGCTGGAAATGGTGTTGGCGGTGGTCTTGCCGTTCAGATCCTCAAAGCTGTTGATGCTGTCATCATCGCTTTTTACAATAATGGCAGTGCGGATGTAGCAGTACGGGTCAGAAAAATCGTATTTCTGGGCGCGCTCTTCGGTAATTTCCACGCCGTTGGCCATGCTGTCATAGCGGCCGCCGTCCACGCCGGCCAGCAGGCCGTCCCATTCGCCCTCCACAAAGGTGGCCTTTACGCCAAGCTTTTCGGCAACCTTCTGGGCAACTTCAATGTCGAAGCCAACCAGCTGGTCGTTTTCGTCATGGTAGGTCCAGGGGGACCAGGTGCCCTCGGTGCCAAACACGATCTCGCCGCGCTGCTGAATCTGGGCCAGCAGATCGCCGGAGTTATCGGCGCTGGCAGCGGTTTCGCTGGAAGTATCCGCTGCCGGTGCAGCAGAGGACGCTGCAGAGGAACCGCAGGCGGACAGCAGGGCGGTTGCCAGTACGGCAGCGGTCAATGCTTTCAGTTTCATATGTGCTTCTCCTTGGTTATGTAAAAACTTTTATTTATCTTCCACCAGACGCAAAAAAGCGCGGGTGCGCTCCTCGCGTGGGGCGGTAAAGATCTCTTTGGCGGGACCCTGTTCCACCACAACGCCGTGCTCCATGAACACGACCTGGTTAGAAACGTTGCGGGCAAAGCCCATCTCGTGGGTCACGACCAGCATTGTCATGCCATCGGCGGCCAGGTCCCGCATCACGGCCAGCACTTCCACGGTCAGCTCCGGGTCCAGCGCGCTGGTGGGCTCGTCAAAATAGATGATCTTGGGGTCGGTGGCAATGGCGCGGGCAATGGCCACGCGCTGCTGCTGCCCGCCGGAAAGCTGATTGGGGTAGCTGGCACCGCGGTTGCCCAGGCCGACCTTTTCCAGCGCTTTTTGGGCGCGGGCTTCGGCCTCATCCCTGGGCATTTTGCGGGCAACAATCAACCCTTCGGTCACGTTCTGCAGCGCGGTCTTATTCAAAAACAGGTTGTAATTCTGGAACACAAACGCTGTGTGGCGGCGGGCTTCGTACATCTCAGTGCGGCGCACATGGCCCAAATGGTAGGTCTGGCCGTCCAGCACCATAGTGCCGTCCTCGGCCTGGTCCAAAAAGTTGGCGCAGCGCAGCAGCGTGGTCTTGCCGGAACCGGAAGGCCCGATCAGCGAAACAACCTCGCCCTTGTGCACCGTCAGGTCCACGCCTTTCAGCACATCCAGCGTGCTGAACGATTTGCGGATTCCGGTGATTTTCAGCATCTCCTGCATGGCGGCACCTCCTCAGGAATTCTGGCTGAAGCCCTTGGCGTTCAGCTTTTTTTCGCCCCAGCGCTGGACCTGCGTCAGGATAGTGGAGAACATCAGGTAGATAAAGGCAACTTCCAGATAAAGCGGCAGCGATTCATAGGTGCGCGCCACAATGCGCTGGGTGGCCATAAACATCTCGGTTACCGTAATGTTTGCGGCAAGGGAGGTATCTTTGAGCAGGGAAATCAGCGAGTTGAACAGCGGCGGGAACGCCGTGCGCAGTGCCTGCGGCAGCACAATACGGCGCATCGTCTGCAGATAGGTCATGCCAACGCAGTACCCGGCTTCCATCTGACCAGCGGGAACAGATTCCAGCGCGGCGCGGATGGTCTCGGCGCAGTAGGCACCCTCATTGATGGCAAAGCAGGCCACAGCAGCCGGGAACGGGTCGATCAGTACGCCAAGGCTGGGCAGGCCGTAAAACACCACGAACAGCTGTACCAGCACCGGGGTGCCGCGGATGACCCAGACATAAAACCGGGCAAGTTGCCGCAGAACGGGGATTTTGGCGGTCTGCACAAGGGCAGTAATCAGCGCAATGACCAACGCAAGCGCAAAAGAAATGATCGTAAGCGGCAGGGTGACCGTAAGGCCGTTAATTAAAATCTTAGGAAAAGAGTCGATCAAAATGCCGACCAGACGTGTATTCACTGCGGAGTCCTTTCCGTTTTTGCAAAACAAGATAAAAATAGACAAACTACCCATCATTATACTAGGGTATGGGAGAAAAAGCAAATTAAATCTGCTTCATAAAATAAAGCAGAGTACAAAATGGCAGGCAAAAACACAAAAGCCCGCTTGAAAAGCGGGCTTTTGTGCATAGAGGGGTGGGAAAGTATATAAAGGTCAGAAGATGGTAATGTAATAAATGGGAACTTAAAAGGGTTATACTCTGTTTTTCTCTTTCTTGTTACAAGTACATTATAGCCTTGATTATTAAAATGTCAAATGCAATACTTGCAATTTTGTTTTGCTTTTATTATAATGATGCCCAGATAACTTAAAATAATTCAGCATATGCACAGAAAATGAAAGAGTTTTCGGTTTTGTAATGCCATACAAGGTTTATTTGCTTTATTTTATTTTTATTGTGCTCATTGACTAAAACTGACAGGAAGTGACTCGACATGGATGAATTAGACAGCAAAATCATCCAGCTTATGATGCGCAACGCCCGCATGCCAGTCAAGGAAATCGCCAAACAGGTCAACCTGACCAGTCCGGCGGTGTCCAGCCGTATCCACCGCATGGAGCAGGAGGGCATCATCGGCGGCTATACCGTGCGCCTGCACCACCCCGGCGAGAATAACCGAGTCCAGGCGTTGATTTCCATCCAGACGGCGATATCGGAACGGGACAATTTCCTTAAAATGATCCAGGGCGAACCGCAGATCCTGCAGTGCTACCGCGTGACCGGCAGCTATAACTTTATCGTCAAGGTCAGCTGCCCCGGCATTGATGCACTGGAACACCTGCTGACCCACCTGCAAAAGATGGGCAACACCAACACCCAGATCATTCTTGCCACACCGCTGGACCGCAGTCTGAGCCTGGAAGGGGACGTATAAATGGAATTGCATATTTGTAAACAATGCGGTCTGGTGGCTCCCAAGGGCACTACCGTCTGCCCGCGCTGCGGCCGTGCGCTGCCCCCCACCAAAGCAGAAGCCAGCCGCCCGCGCTATACCATCCATGTGGACCCGGATATGGTTCAATACTGGGATGATGAAGACGAGGATGAATTTCCGCTGAAAGATGATCCCTTTTTCATGTGCTATGAAGGCGAGCAACAGGAAGAGATGGGCACTGGGCATTACCTTGCAACGCTGCTGTTGTTTGCCATCCCGGTGGTGGGCCTTATCATGATGATTTACTGGAGCCTTTGCGGCAGCAAATGGGAGGAACGCCAGAAGCTGGCCACTGCCTGCATGATCAAGCGGCTGGTGGGGGACCTGGTCATTCTGGCCCTGCTGATTGCGGCGCACAGTGTGATCGTTGGCCTTTCTTACATGCCCGTCCTGCTTGGCGGCATGGGTTATTAAAAGGAGGGAAGCACAATGAAAGCAAGCGTGATTATCCCCAATCTGAATGGTGCTGGCTGGCTGCGGGATTCCATCGAATCCATCTGGGCGCAGACTGAGCAGGACTTTGAGCTGATCGTGATCGATAACGGCTCCACCGATGAAAGCCTCGAAATTGCCCACAGCTACTGTGGTAACCCCCGCTACCACCTGATCGAAAACAGCGAGAATACCGGTTTTTCCCATGCTGTCAACCAAGGCATCGCCATGGCCAAAGGCGAGTATATGGCCTTGTTCAATAACGATGCCTTTGCCGAACCGAACTGGTTGGAAGAGCTGCTGAAAACCGCTGAGAGCGACCCGAAGATTTTTGCGGTATCCAGCCTGATGCTGCGCTATTACGAGCCGGAACTGGCCGATGACGCCGGAGATTATGTGACGATTCTGGGCTTTGCCTGCAAGCGCGGCGACGGCCTGAAAGCCAGCCGCTACCAGAAGCCCTGCCGTATTTTTTCTGCCTGTGGCGGCGCAGCACTGTACAGAAAATCCATTTTGGATAAAATTGGCGTTTTTGACGAATTGTTTTTTGCCTACTATGAGGATGTTGACCTCAGCTGGCGCGCCAACAATTTTGGTTATAAAAACGTCTATTGCCCCACCGCAAAGTGCCGCCATATCTGCGGTGCCACCACCGGCGCGGTGCGGTATAACCCATTCAAAAGCATTCAGAGCGGCCGCAACAGCATTCTGCTGCCCTACAAAAACCAGCCGGTGGTCATGCTGGTTGTCAATTTTATCCCCATGCTGCTGGGCTATTTGTTGAAAGTTATCATGTTCCGTCACCGCGGCTTCGGCAATGATTATGCCAAGGGCTATGCGGAAGCCAAGATCGCCCTGCCCAAAATCAAAAAGCCCAAATTTTACTGGCGTAATCTGCCTAACTATTTATGGTGCGAGGGCAGCATGATCGTTGGGCTGTTCCGCTACCTGGTCTACCGCGTTCAGCGCGCGCTGAAAATTACCTGAAAGATAACGGAAGCAATAGAATAAAATAAAGCATGTGATTTCCCGCCCGGCAAAGGTGGAAAAAGCACATGCTTTTTGCATTTGTGGAATCGTGTTATATCTAAGGCAATACCGCATAATTCTAAGTGCCGATACGGCGGCTGCGGCACTTAGAATTATGCGGTATTGCCCTACAAATGCTTGCTGGGGTTTCGTGGATATTCGTTATTTTCTCCCGCGCTGCAATTCGATCCAGGCTAGGTCTCCGCGCTCCAGGCCGTGGATCAAAACCTCGGCAGTGGCAATGTTGGTGGCAACGGGGATGGCGCGGGTATCGCACAGGCGCAGCAGGGTAACGGTGTTCGGCTCATTGGGCCGGGCGTTGACGGGGTCGCGGAAAAACAGCAGCATATCAATTTCGCCGCAGGCAATCATGGAGGAAATCTGCTCGGCACCGCCGCGTGCACCGGGATACAGGCAGCGAACCGGCAGCCCACAGGCATCGTGTACCACTTTGCCCGTCACGCCGGTGGCAACCAGTTCGTTCTGAGACAGAATACGCACATAGGCTGTGCAGAACTGGGCCAAAAGCTCTTTGCGGGAATCATGGGCAATCAATGCGATCCTCAAGGTGGGTGCCTCCTATAATTACAGTTATTTATATAATATCATAGAATAGATTGCTGAAAAATGCAAGCCACCTTTGATTAAACCACCCGCTAACCCCGAAAAAGCGTGCAGTGTTACCAAAAAACTTTACACGATTTTGGCAAAACCGCTTTGTGCGAATGTGCTATAATATGTACAATAAATACATAACCTGTAAGGCACCAAAAGCGCCGCACAGGCAAAGGAGGAAAAACGCTATGAAAAAATCCGCACAGACCGTCATTCGGGAAGGCGCCTGCTATACTATCGCTGCCGCCAATGGCCGCGTGCTGGAAGTTGCCGATTTCAACACCGAGAACGGCGCATCCATCCGCCTGTGGAGCTATGAGGGTCAGCCCTGGCAGCAATGGATTTTTGAGGAAGCCGCCGAAGGCCAGTACCGCATCAAAAACCGCTTTACCGGCAAGGTGATGGACCTGGCCATGAGTGGTGTTGTGAACGGAACCTGGGTGCACCAGTGGGAGAAAACCACCGGCAAGGGCCAGCGGTGGGAGATTGTTCCCGCCGATGGCGGCAAGGCCAAGATCCGCAATGTGCTGGCTGATAAGGTCATTGACCTGGTAGGCATGCGGGTCGATAACGGTACCCAGGCCCAGATCTGGCAGGATGTGTTTGGCGAAAACCAGCTGTGGAGCATCCAGCCCGTGCCGGATAAGCTGCTGCAAAAGGATATGCCAAAGCCGGAACCCAAGAAAACGGCCCCCAAGTCCACCCGCACCCAGACCGGCACCGGCCGCGCCAAAAAGACCGGCGGCAAAGGCGGACGCCGCGCAGCCAAGTAAAGCAGAGAAAACCAAATAAATAAAATTGAAACAGCCCGCTCATCCAGCAACAAACGGATGGACGGGCTGTTGCGGTTACATTTTGAAAGCCAAACTTTACTGGCGGATCATGCGGTAGCCAACGCCGATGTGGGTCTGGATATAGCGGGGGTGGCTGGGGTCTTCCTCAATTTTTTTGCGCAGCGTTGCCATAAACACGCGCAGGGACGGTGTGTCCGATGCAGCCGGGCTGCCCCAGACTTCGTTCAGCAGATAGTTGTGGGTCAGCACTTTGCCGGTGTTCTTGGCCAGCACGCAGATCAGCTTGTACTCAATGGGGGTCAGGTGAATCTCCGTTCCGCCGCGGTACACACAGCCTGCGGCATAGTCAATGCGCAGTTCTCCGTTCTCGTATATGCTGGCCTGGTCACCTGCGCGGGAAGTATCATACCGCACACGGCGCAGCGCCACGCGCAGCCGGGCCAAAAGCTCCTCCACGCTAAACGGCTTGGTCAGGTAATCATCTGCACCGGCATCCAGGGCGGATACTTTGTCGGTATCATCACTGCGGGCCGAAACCACCAGAATGGGCACATTGCTCCACCCGCGAATCTTGCGGATCACATCAATACCGTCCATATCCGGCAGGCCAAGGTCCAGCAAAATTACATCCGGCCGTGCCGAAGCAGCTTCCAACAGGGCACCGGCTCCGTTCTGTACACGGTGGTACTGATAATTGCGGGTTTCCAGTGTGGTGGAGATCAGCCGTGCAACAGCCGGGTCATCCTCCACCACAAGGATCAGCGGTTTATTCATACAGGGTCACCTCAGTTCGCGGGAGTGTAAAACGGAAGCAGGCACCGTGCGGTGCAGCGTTCTGTACATCGATCACACCGCCATGGGCGGCAACAATGGAACGGCACAAGGCCAGCCCAAGACCCAGCCCGCGGCGGCCATCGCTGTGGGTTTTGCCAAGGGTATAAAACATATCAAACAGCTTATCCCGGCTTTCTTCCGGGATGCCGGGGCCGTCATCCGTTACGCAGATGCGGACAAATTTGCCCTCCGGCGCGGCGGAAAGCTCGATGCGGGAATGCTCGGGGGTATATTTGATGGCGTTGTTGATGAGGTTCACCAGCACCTGCTCGATCAGCTGGGCGTCCATATCGGCCATCAGCAGGTCATCCGCCACGTTGGTCACAATGGTGTGGCGGGCGGCGTCGTGATCCAGATGAATCAATACATCGTCAAAAATGTCTTGAATCAGCTCCGGCTGAATGCGCAGGTTTACCTGGCCGTTCTCCATCCGGGTGATGGAAAGCAGATTTTCCACCAGATGGTTCAGCCAGTTGGCGTCCTCATAAATTGCGGCAGAAAGCTCCCGGCGCTTTTCCTCGGTCAGCAGGGGATTTTTCTCGGTCAAAATCAGCGCGTTGCCGGAAATGCTTGTCAGCGGGGTGCGCAGGTCATGGCTGATGCTGCGCAGCAGGTTGGCGCACAGCTGTTCCTGGCGGGCGGCTTCCTCAATTTCGCGCCGGGTGCGGTTGGAGGCTTCTTTTTCCAGCGCCAGGGAACACACATCCAGGATGGATAATGCCAGATTGTGCTCATAGGTGCTGAATTCATGCAGCGCCGGGCAACTGCGGTAATCCGTCTGGCTGGGCGGGGGCAGAATCAGGGTTCCCGGTGCAATGTGCTCCGGTGCGGGGGCAAAGCAGATCGGGCGCTCCAACAGCTTGCCCAGCTGGGTGGCCGTTATCCGCAGAATGGTGTCGGGGTCTTCGGCCCCCAACAGGCTGCGGCTGGCTTCCAGCAGCACCTGCGAAGCGTAGGCTTTGCGCTCGCTTTGGGCGGCCTGTACCTTGATACGCCCCGTCAGCGAGGAGCAGAGCAGCGAAACGCAGAGCATGACCACTGCCGTTACCATGTCGTCTGACCGGATGCGGAACTGCATAAAGGGGGCAATGAACATATAGTTGACCAGCATCACCGAGAACAGCGAAGCCACAACGCCGTACACCAACCCCGATGTAAAGACGTTGATATACATGACGCCCAGGATATAGGTCAGGATATAGTTGGAAGAAACAAAATCCAGCCGGAAAAATACCCAGCTTGTCAGCGTACACAGCGCAAGGACCAATGCGGTCAGGGCGCAGTCCCGCAGCCAAAGCAGGGCAGGTTCGCGTTGCGGCATGGGTGCAGGCTCCTTTCCACTACAGGGCAGGGAATGCGGCCCAGCACTGTATTTATCCTAATTATAACATATTGCCGAACTCTTTGATACAAACGGAATAATCTTTATATAAATTTAATGCGGACCTGCCCTATCCGCGGCAGCCCCGGCACTTTTTTGCACGCTGGGCGGGGCATTGGTTGAAATCAGGCCGCAAATCGGTTATACTATTTTGTAATAATTGGATTGTTCTGCCCTGCGGGCGGTATTGCCATATAAAAAGGAGTGTTTTTACAATGTCCCATACCGTTATGGTGACCGGTGCCGATGGCTTTATCGGCAGCCATCTGGCCGAAGAGCTGGTAAAAAGCGGCGAGAAAGTGCGTGCTTTCTGCCTGTATAACTCGTTTGGTTCCCTGGGCTGGATCGATACCCTGCCCCCGGAAATCCGCAATGAAATGGATATCTTTATGGGCGATGTGCGTGACCCCAACGGCGTGCGTACTGCCATGCGCGGGCAGGAACGCGTGTTCCATCTGGCGGCCCTGATTGCCATTCCGTTCAGCTACCACAGCCCGGACAGCTATGTGGATACCAACATCAAGGGCACCCTGAACGTGCTGAACGCCGCCCGTGAGCTGGGCACCCAGCGCGTGATGGTTACTTCCACCAGCGAAGTATACGGCACCGCCCAGTATGTGCCCATTGACGAGCATCACCCGTTCCAGGGCCAGAGCCCCTACTCTGCCACCAAGATCGGCGCGGACCGCCTGGCTGAAAGCTTTTACCGCAGCTTTGACCTGCCGGTTTCCATTGTGCGTCCCTTCAACACCTATGGCCCGCGCCAGAGCGGCCGCGCCATCATCCCCACCATCATCACCCAGCTGCTGGCCGGCCAGCAGGAAATCAAGCTGGGCAGCCTGACCCCCACCCGCGACTTTAACTATGTAAAGGACACCGCCCACGGCTTTATGGCCATTGCGGACTGCGATGCCGCCATTGGCCAGGAAATCAACATTGCCACCGGCGTGGAACATTCCATCGGCGATTTGGCCAATGAGCTGATTGCCCAGATCAACCCCAGCGCCAGGATCGTCTGCGAAGCCGAGCGCCTGCGCCCCGAAAAGAGCGAGGTCAACCGCCTGCTGGGCGATGCCACCAAGCTGCGCACCCTGACCGATTGGAAACCGCAGTATACCTTTGAACAGGGCCTTGCCGAAACCATTGAGTTCCTGCGCGGCAACCTGGACCAGTACAAGGTCGGCCAGTACATTCTGTAAGGGCGGTTGTAAGGAAGTTTTATGCCAATAAAATTACAAAAGCTGCCCGCCGCTGTGCGGTGGGGGCTGGCTGCGCTGTGCGCCGCCGTGTGCGGCGTGCTGTGGGCCTATTACTGGCGGGTGTTCTTTGGGCTGGATAACCGTATGTCCCCCCTGGTGGTTACACTGGGGTGTGCGGCCTTTCTGGAAGTATGCCTGCTGGCCGGGTATTGTGTGCGGCAGTTTGCAAAGGGATTTGCGGCAAAAGGGGCCGTGTGCATCTTTTTGTGCGGGCTGCTGTTTGCATTTGCCAACCCGCCGCTGCAAACGCCGGACGAAGCCGACCATTACCTGCGCACCTATGCCATCTCCACCGGGCACTTTGATTTTGATGCTTCCCGCACCTACCCGGACGATGTGGCATACCTGCTGGAAGCGTTCCCCGGTGCATGGGTGAATGCGCATACCTCTGCCGGTGTGGGCACTGACCCCGATACCGGGGCGGAAAAAGCCTATAACACCGCGGGCTATGCCCTGAAGCAATACGGCAAGGAAGGCGCAGTGCAGAGCATGGCGGACAGCTTTGCCCTGTACCTGGCGCACGATGTGCGGGATTCTGTGCCGGACCCGGTCAGCGAGCCGGTCAGCTTTCTGGTCATTCCATTCCTGCCGGGTGCGGTTGGTATGGCGTTGGCACGCCTGCTGGGCTTTGGCGCGCTGGGCTGCCTGTATGGCGGGCGCATCGTCAACCTGCTGGCCTACACGCTGTTGTGCGCGTTGGCGCTGGCCAAAGCGGAGCGTTACCGCCCGGCCTTTGCGGCCATTATGCTGCTGCCGATGTCGCTTTTTATGGGGGCATCACTGAGCTATGATGCAACCCTGCTGGGCTGCTATTACCTGATGCTTGCCCTGCTGACCCGCAAGGAGTGGAACACCCAAATGGCGGGCATTTACACCGCCGCCTGCATCTTTGTCAATATCGCTAAACCGTACCTGAACCTTTTGTGGGTGCTGCCTATCTTTTTGGTGGCAAAGCGGGAATGGCACGCCAAGGGACGCCGCCCGCTGTGGGCGCTGGGCGGCTTTGGCGGTGCTATGGCCGTTACCCTGCTGACGGAATGGTACGGCACGGCGTTCCGCTATAACTATCCCATCATTGAGCGCCAGGGCGGCAGCACGGTAAACGGCGGTGAACAGCTGGCCTTTGTGCTGCGCAACCCTCTGCGGACCATTGCTGCGTTCTGGGGGACCCTGGGAGAGAATGATTTCTTTATTGGGCAGCTCGGCCTGTTCGGCTGGAAGGACCTGCCCATCAGCTTTTTGAACCTGACCGGCCCGCTGGTGCTGCTGTTGGCCGCCCTGCTGGCTGCTGCGCAGCCAAAACGCGCCGATGCGTTCCCCACCCGCCGCCGCGTGGGCGGGGCGGCGCTGCTGGCGCTGGTGTACGCCGCCGGTGCCATGGCAGCCATGTATATCACCTATACCCCGATGGGCATGGTGCGCATTGTGGGGCTGCAGGCGCGGTATTTCCTCTGCGTCTGGCTGGCATTGCTGCCCGCCCTGGCTGTACTGCTGCGCAAAACCATCTGCCCCGCCATCACGGAAGAAAAAGCCGAAGCGGCCATCACCCCGCTGTGCGCCTGCTATGCCGTTTTGGGCGCTGTGCTGCTCTTCCAGCACTACTTTGTGGGGCCGGTGTACGTTGTATACGCGTGAGCTGGCTTACGCGTATATGAGAGAATAGTTAAAAGAATAAAGAATAATGGCGGTGTGCCTGCGGCACGATCAAATCTGCGGTTTTTCGCGGCTTTTGCGTGATAGTCTGCGAATATAGAATCAGCCTTTATATGCTATCTTGCCCCAATTTTCTAAGCCGCCCACCGGGCGGCGGTCCACCAACATGATTCTCTATTATTTTTTAATTTCAATCCGGGAGGTGCTGTACCGTGCAGATTGTATTCGGCCTGCTGTTTTTGCTGTTCTTCTCCGCATGCTGTCTGTGCGTGGCGGCATGCACCCGGTTCGATGCCGCCCTGCTGCCGCTGCCCGCTTTGTGCGGGTCGGCCGTGGTGCTGTATCTGCTTTCCCTGCTGGGGCTTTTGCAGTTCGGCCATTTTATCATCATGGCGGTCTGGCTGGCCGGCGGGGTCTATTTTGGGGTGCGTGCCGGGTGGAGGGCTATCCGGCGGGCGCTGTTCAGCCCCGGCTTTTTGCTGTTTGTGGGCGGCAGCTGCTTTTTGTGGGTGCTGTTTGCTTTGCAGCAGCCCATGTTTACCCAGTGGGATGAATTTACCGCTTGGGGCCTGGCCCCCAAGATGGTGGCGGAGCGCGCTGCGCTGTATGTGGCGGATCCCATCAACCTGACGGCGAGCTTTACCTACCCGGCAACCAGCCTGGTTTCCTATCTCTTCCAGCGCGTACCGGGCCAGTTTTATGAATGGCAGTGCCTGGCCGGGCTGGATATTTTGTTCCTGGCCTGCATTGCCCCGGCGGCAGCCATGCCGCGCAAAAACTGGGCGGGTGCTGTGTTGGTGTTTGCTGCGGGCTTTCTTCTGCCGTTCTTTTTCAGCGTGGTTCCGGCGGGCACCCCATCCACCATGTACGCCAACGCCATGGCGGATACCCCCCTGGCGCTGCTGTTTGGCGGAACCCTGTGCCTGTATGCCGCGGCGGGCGGGCGCAAAACCGGCTTTTTTGCCTGTGCCATGCCACTTGCCGTGCTGACCATGACCAAAGATATCGGTTTTGCCTATGCCTTGATCGTTACGTTCCTGATCGGGCTGGATCAGCTGTTCGGTACGCCGCACCCGGATACAAAGCCTGCCCGCATTTTCGGCGTATCGCTGGCAAAATGCACTATTTTGGCGGCGGTGGTGCTGGCGGTGTTTATCAGCTGGAACCGCTATACCGCCGCCGTGACCCCAACCGAAACCACTGGGGCCAGCGTGGGCAGCGCGGGCCTGAGCTATGGTGCTGTGCTGACCGGCGGCATCAAGCAGCTGCTGGGCATTGGGCGCGAAGAACGCTTTGCCCAGATCATGCAGAGCATGGGCCAGGCATTTTTGTACCGCCGCGTCTGTTTGGTGGGCGCGCCCATCATGGCCGTCAGCTGCATTCTGCTGCTGTTCACGGCGGCCTTTGTGGCAGCGCCTGCCGGTGCCGCACGCCGCCGCACCGTGGTTGGCTTTGTGGGCGGGGCGTTCTGCTTTGCCGCGCTGTATCTCTTCCACCTGATTTTGTACTTCTACAATTTCTCCGAGGCTGAAGGCTCAGCCTTGAAGGACTATGAGCGTTATATCGCGCCCTACCTGCAGGGGTGGATGCTGTACGGCTTCTGTGTGCTGGGCTTTGCGGTGGGGCAGGGCAGCGGCGCGGCGCAGCGGCTGGGCCGTGCGGCGCTGGGGCTGGCCGCTGCGGCAGTGCTGGGTATTTTTGCCTGGCGCGGTGTGCCCGCAGCCGGGTTCTGGACCAACGCCGACAGCCTGTACACCCTGCGCCGCGATGTAAAGAACCGCGCTGAAGCAATGAACACCGTGCTGGACTGGCCGGACCGTGTGCTGGTCATCAGTCAGGGCGATGATGCCACCCGCTGGTACTACTACAAGTATGAGCTGACCGCCAAGGTGGTCAACGGCTATGGCGGTACCTGGTGGGGCAACGATGATTATTCCAGCCGGTGGGACTCCGACTTTATGAACCTGGTGGAAAGCCTGAACTGGACCTTGTATGACTTTGAGGCGGTCTGCACCGCAGACTCTCTGACCGCCTATATGGAAGAAAAGCAGATCGACTACCTGCTGATCGACCGCGCGGACGACTATCTGGAGCGGGAGTTCAGCAGCCGGTTCGAAGGCGGGCTGAAAGCGAATATGCCCGCAACCCTCTACCGGTTTGAAGGCCGCAGCAAGCCTATCGCCTTTACCCCGGTGGCTGTGGCAGAAAGCGGGGTGGTACAATGAAAGATAAACGCCCAACCAAGCGTTTTGCCGCCCCCGCCCGTGCGGGCCGCCCGCTGCGCCCCCAGCAGCTGCTGATATTGGCATATGCCGCCGCTGTTATTGTGTGGCTGGTGTACGTGCTGGTGGGCAGTGCTGTGATGCTGAACCATAAAGCAGACGGCACTATGGTGACCCGCACCCTGACGGCGGATGACCTGGAATTTGAAAGCTTTGTCAATTATGATGACGATGAATGGCATACCGCGCCGGTGGATGAACCCGGCTGGTATCTTTCCACCGACAACGACCCGCACATCATCTGGCGGGGCGAAGCCTGGCTGGAAACGGTGGAGCTGGACGCCGTGCACTACCTGCCGCCCGGCAGCGTAGCATTGTATTACCTGCGCCCCGGCCAGACCGAGTACAGCGAGACCCAGAAAGTTTTTGCCCACGTGAGCGGCGAAAACCAGTATACCTTTGACCTGGGCGGCCTTACCGTGACCGGGCTGCGCATTGACCCGGACAGTGTGGGCGGCGTGCCTACCCGGCTGGACGGCGTGGTGCTCAACCCGGTGCAGCCGTGGTACCTGCGCTTTGTGCCAAACGGCGGCCAATGGCTGCTGCTGTTGTTTGCCCCGGCTGTGGGGGCTGCGTTTGCCTGCCTTGCCGTGGATGTTTTCCGCAAAAAGTAAAAAAGAGCCCTGTGGGGCGGTGCGCCCATGGCTTGGGGGCACACCCGCAGGGCTTTTATGTTGTATAAAATGGTGATTCTATGGAGCTGCTTTGCATCTTTGCCGCGCTGGCGGTGCTGTTTTTGTTCTGCGCGTTCCTAACGCTCAAATGTAACCTGCATGCTGCGCTGGCCCCGCTGAGCGCGCTGGGCATTGCCGTTGCCTGGCTGACGGCTGCGGGCATGGCAAACCTGCTGCTGCCCGGCACTGTGCTGCTGTGGGCGGTGTTTGCGGGCAGCGGCGTGTGGGCGCTGGTGCCCCACAAAGGCCAGCGCCCGGCCTACCGCCGCCTGGTTACACCGGGGGCGGTGCTGTTCTGGGGCATGGCGCTGGCATTTGCGGTGTACTTTTTTATCCGCCAGCCGCTGGCAACCAAGTATGATGAACTCAGCCTGTGGGCTACCGCCGTAAAGGTGACCAAGGCGGATAACCGCCTGTATGCCCTGGCTACCCTTGGAACCCCCTGGCCCCAGACCCAGAACCCCGGCCTGCCGCTGCTCTCCTACTTCTTCCAGTTTTTGGGCCATTATGCAGACTGGAAGATCTATGTGGCGTATGATGTGCTGGCCGCCGCCGTGTTTGCCGCGGTGTTGGGCGGGCTGAACTTCCGCCAGTACCGCATTGCGGTGCCGCTGGCAGCAATCTGCTGGTTTGCCCCCTGGTTTTTGACGGTGTATAACCATACGATCTATCTGGATACCACTTACATGACCGCCTATGGCGATGTGCCCGCGGGCCTTGCACTGGGCGGCGCTGTGGCGCTGTGGCTGGCGCTGCGCAAAACCGGCGGCCCCAAGTGGGCCGTACTGCCGGTACTGGCGCTGGCGGCCAACATCAAGGCCAACACCTTTGTGCTGTCCCTGGTGGCGGCGGGGCTGATGGCTGTGGATGCCTGGCTGTTTGCGGAGCACCCCTTCAAAAAGGGCCTTGCCCGCCGCACCGGCTTTGCCATTGCCTGCTTTGCCGCGCCCATGCTGATCTATTATTTCTGGAACATCCGCTATGTGGGCATTCTGGTTGCCAAAAGTGCCAGCGAGGGCGGCACCGGCGAAACCAGCGCCCCCTTGTCCGCTGTGGTCATCAACGGCATCAAGATTTTGCTGGGCCAGCCGGTGGAGGGCTTTTACGCCGAGCGCCAGAGCCAGTTCACCCAAGCCATGGCCGATATGGGCCACCAGTTCTGGACTTCGGATGGTCGGCTGAGCATGATCGGCCAGGGCCGCAATGTTGTGGTGCTGATTCTGCTGGTGTTCTTGGTGGCAGCCATCTGCGCCAGAGGCCGCCAGCTCAAGCTGCGCATTGGCTGCATCGGGGTGCTATCCCTTGCATGCTTTGTGGGGTATAACCTCATGCTGGCGCTCAGCTATGGCTTTATTTTCAAGCCGGATCAGGCCGTGGGGCTGGTGGATTATAACCGCTATATCTATACCTACTATATCGGCTGGTTCTTTATGACGCTGGCCTGCTGGAGCACCGCCCTGCAAACCGCGGATGGCGAACAGAAAGCCCCGGCCCGCCGCTGGATTGCCCTGGCGGGCCAGGCCGGTGTTCTGCTGATGGCCGCCGCCATGCTGGTGCGGGTGAACGGCATGATCCTGCCACAGCTTTCGGTGCTGGGCTTCTCGGATGGCGAATTCGCTGACCGCAAGACCGCCCGCGCCGAAGCTGACTGGCTGTGCAGCGATTACCTGAACGAAAACGACCGCGTGTTTTTTGTCAGCCAGGGGGATAACGGCGAACACTGGTTCTCTGCCGTGTTTGATTTTTACCCCGTCCTGGTGGATTACTCCGGCGTGGGGGCCACGCAGGAGGGCGGCGGCGGAACCTTCGGCCTGCCGGAGCTGGAACCGCAGGAGGAGGGCGTGAAGCAGCGCTACTACCACCCCTACACCGCTGAACGCCTGGATGAAACCGTGCGTGCCAACGGCTGTACGGTGCTTTACCTGCAAAAGATCGACGATATCTTTGTGCAGAGCTATCAGAACCTGTTTACCGACCACCTGGCCGCTGCGCAGGCGGGGCAGACCCTGCTCTACCGCGTAACGGATGCCGGGTATGAGCCGGTCACAATGCAGATGAGCAAGGAGGCGGCCCAATGAAAGAGATGACATGGAAAAGCCGCTTGAACCGACTGTTTGCCCATCGCTTTGCCTTGCCGGTGCTGTGCTGGTGCGCGGCGCTGGTGTTCTGGCTGGTGCAGGGTGCGGTGGCCTTTGCGGGGGACAGCTCCGCCAAGGCAAAAGGCACCCTGACTGAAACCTCGCTCCCCATTGAAAGCTGGCAGCTGGCCGAGCTGACCTGGGGGGAGCCGGGGGAGAACAGCGCACCCCAGGGCCAGCTGATTACCACAGGCGGCGACCCGCAGATGATTTTGGAGGATGTATCCGGCCGCGTGGTGCGTACCGTGAGCTACAACGTGGAGTTTGACGGCGATTCCCGCGAAATGTGCCTGTATTACACCACAAAAACGGGGGAGCCCTACAGCCAGGACCGCCGCGTCTTCCCCAAAGTGCTGGCAGACGGCACCTATGTGTACACCCTGCCGCGCACCCAGATCGTGGCACTGCGGCTGGATCCCTGCAGCCCCGATGAAAACAAGACCGTGGGCCTGAACTTTACTCCGCAAAGCATTACCCTGAACGCCGCCAGCACCCTGCCCGGCGGGGCAGATTACTTTATCCCCACCTGGCACCAGCTGTTCGGCCTGATCGTGTACCCCGCCCTTGCCGCCGCCGCATTGGATTGGCTGTGGGCCGTGGGCAGACAGCTAGCCAAAAAGAAACAATAACCCGACAATAGCCTGATACAACAAAGCACCGTGCCGCAAGCAGGAGAACCCCCTGCATGGCGGCACGGTGTTTGTTGTTGGTATGGGTGAAATCAGCAAAAGGCATCCCCCGGCCGAGAGCGAATGTATTCCAGGAACGCGGCAGATGCTGGGGCATATTGCCATCGGGTGGTGCTGTCCTGGGCATTGTTCCCGGCCATGATGGCCACCGGCACCGACAGGATCTTCGCCAACCTGTTCTGGATGGGGGGTGATGATCTGGAGAAAATGAAAAGCGGGCTAAGCAGCCAAAAAGGAATCACAATGTTGAGAATCTTGAATGACACAACAAAAAAGCACCGGACAAAAATTTGTCTGGTGCTTTTTGGTGCGCCCGCGGGAATTCGAATCCCGGACACCCTGATTAAAAGAATCCAAGGCGCATCATTCGTCAAATTTCAAAAAGTTCGAAGAAACGTTATTTTATCGTATCATCGCAAAATACGCCTTTGCACACACCGCATTGTTTGCATACAGTGTAATGCTTTGCAACCGTTATCCAGCTATTCAGGTGTGCAAAAAGTGTGCAAAAATGTGCAGACGGGCAAAACAAAGCCCAATGGACAAATCAACCACCGGTTTTATGGCAGGGTTTAGGACATCCGAACAGACACCATTTGATGTAGAAATGAGGTTCACCATGAATAAATTGCTTACCTGCCGCTACTGAGAAAAAGCAATCCCCACAGCCGCAAAAACTGAGTTAAACGGACTGTGGGGATCGCTTTTATGATGAAGGAGAAAGAAGAAAAACCTTTTGGGGCTTTTACTTCGGTCTTTCTTTTTTTTGGGGGGGCTGTGCAACAGCCCCTTTTTTTATTTCTCCGGCAGCTCTGCCCACAGGGGCAGGCGGTGCAGCGCACGCACAATGTTGCACTTTTCCAGCAAAGTACCATCTCCATCGCAGACGGTGGCATACCACATGGGATTGTGCAGTTTCTGGGTCTCCGGGTCCACAAGCAGGTTTCGCTGGCTGGCATACTGGAAGTGCAGGTGGCTCAGCAGGCCGCCGGTCTGGCGGGCTGTGCGGGGCGGCATGGGTTCCATGGCCAACAGGCAGCGGAAGGGCCAGTTTTCCGGCATATCTTCCGCCACAAACAGAGCGTTTTCCTTGCCTTCCAGACCTTTTTCCAACACGCTTTCCAGATGATACACCGCCTTGCCCAGACTTGCGCCATCTTCGTCCAGCCACTCGATGCAAAGTTTCTCCCCTACCGCCAGAGTGATGTTCCAACCGCCGAGGGTGTGCGGATTTTCCGGACTAGTGGTCACGCAGGCTCTCTGCCAGAAGACCTTTACTCCGCCGCAGAACATGGGCATTGCTGCGGCAGCTGTCTCGGCATCCTGCCATGCACGGGTCAGATACGGATCACTGCTCGTGAGATAGGCTTCAAAATTCTGCCACCGGCCCAGCCAGTCATTTGCATGGTATTCCATTTTCCATTCTCCTTTATATCGCAAATCAAAAAATAGTGCAGCCATTCAAACAACATCTTTGCAACATGCAATTCAGCGTTATTGCCGTTGCACGAAAAAGCCAACTTGCCATCAATCCTGCAGGGCTATAATACGGTCGCACCAGTTGGCGGCCAGTTCTTCATCGTGTGTAATGACCACAATGGTCTTGCCCTGTGTTTTGAGTTGCTGCAATAGCCGCCCGACCTGTTCCATATTGCCACGGTCCAGACCGCTGGTTGGTTCGTCCAGCAGAATGAGTGGTTTGTCGCTCAGCATGGCTGCTGCCACTACGACCCGCTGCTTCTGCCCGCCGGAAAGGCTCATGGGGTGGCGGTCGGCAAGGCCGTTCAGACCCAGCGCCTGCATCACGGTATCCACCAGTTTCGGGTGGGCTGCTCCCAGCAGAATTTCTTCCCGCACGCTGTCACTGAACAGCTGGTAGTTCACATCCTGCATGACCAGAAAGCTTTTGTGCAGGCGGGTCCTTGCGTTGGCCGTCTTGCCCTCCCACAGAATCTGCCCGCCCAGCGGCTCCATCAGGCCGCAGAGAGTTTTGGCCAGGGTGCTTTTACCAATGCCGTTATGCCCCATCAGGCCCACGATCTCCCCGGCAGCAAAGCTCATATCTGGAAGCGCCCGGATGAGGTTGCGCCTGTGGTAACCAAGGGTCAGGTTCTGCACTTCCAATATCGGCACCCCGGTGCATTGCATCGTCGTTTTTTGCCGCAACTTCTCCCGACACGCAGTCAGGTCCCGGGCGCGCAGACCTGCGTTCTGCAAGGTCGTTTCCGGCAGGGCGGCAAAGTCCGCAGCCGTCCAGACGGCTGTCAGCTGTCCCGCCTCAAAAAAGAAGTAGCGGTCCACCACATCCTGCACCCAGGCCAACCGGTGTTCGGCCAGCACAATGGTCATGCCCACCTGCTTCATTGCGGCGATCATATCGTGCAGCTGCCGGATGGCCCCGGCATCCAAATTGCTGGTGGGTTCGTCCAGCACCAACAGCTTCGGACCAAGCATACAGGCCGCTGCAAAGGCCACCCGCTGCTTTTCGCCGCCGGAGATCTTGAACACACTGCGATCCATGAGAGCTTCCAGATGGAACTGTGCCACCACTTCCTGTACTCTCTGACGGATGGCTGTGGGCGGCATCCCGCTGTTTTCACAGGGGAAGGCCAATTCTGCTGTGGTGTCCACATTGAAATACTGCGTTTTGGGGTTCTGAAACACGCTGCCCACCAGTGGTACATACTGCTCAATGGCTGCGCTCCCTGCCAGCAAACCGCTCACCGTACAGCTGCCGGTCAGTTCTCCGGGATAAAACATCGGGGCAAGGCCATTCAGCAGGCGGGAAAAGGTCGTTTTACCGCAGCCGCTTCGACCACAGAACAACACGCACTCACCGGGCTGAATCCGCAGTGAGATATCCTGCAACGCCGGTTCTGTGCTGTTCTGATAAGCAAAGGAAACATTGTTGCTTTCCACCAGTGTTCTCACAGCAGTATACCCCCCTTCCACAGCAGCGGCAGCGTACACAGTGCCGGGTAGATGAAATCCCACACAGTCAGGTGCAGCTCGGTCATGCAGGTATGGGTGCCCGGCAGGCCGATGCCTTTAGTCAGTGCCGCTACCGAGAGGTCCTGCGCGACATTGTTGCCGTTCATCAGCAGCGGCATGAGGATGTATTCCAATGACTGCATCGGGTGCAGCAACAGAGCCCCCTTGCCCTCAGCGATGCCGCGCAGGGCCATGGCGTTGTGAATCTGGTGGTAGTCCTCCTGTACGGTAGGGAAGAATCGCACCACAACGGCGCACGGGATGATGACGCTCTCCGGCACGTGCATCCGGCGCAGGGCGGCGGTCAGCTCGCCGATGGTCGTGGTCGAGAACGCATACGCACCGGTGATAATGCAGGGCAGCATCATGCGGATGCCCACCGACACCAGCGACAGCAGATTGAGTAGAATGCCCTCCCCTGCCAGCGGCACCACAAACAGATCAATGGCCAGCAGGCCAAAGTAGACCACACTCAACCGGATGCCGGTGCGAGTGTGCCCGGAGAGGAAAAACAGCAGCAGGAACAACCCGGTCGCTACCGCCTCGGCCCCAGTCCCAACATGGAAAAAGAGCATCAGGTTGGCCAGCAGCAGCAAATACAGCTTGGCACGTGGGTCCATGCGGAATCTCATGCCACGATCCCCGCTTTCTCAAAGTGCTTTTTCATCATGCGCTGGCCGAACAGCCCGCCCAGCACGGCGCAGACCAAAATCGCCGCCATAGCCGCAACGAAACCGCCGTTGTTGATGGGCGCAAACAGCGTATCGATGTAGGCGGCATCCTTGCCGCGGGCGGTCAGGTTAGCAATGTAGGCATCCTTCATGAACCACAGCGGCAGGATCGGGCCGGTGAGACCATACGAAAAGATGACATAGCTGGCCAGCAGCACCTTTTTGCTGCGGTACTGGCTGCGGCTTGCCACCCAGTCTGCCAGCACGCCGCAAACGATGTTGGCGGCAAAGGACAACACAAAGTGACCAGACACAAAAAAGAACAGGCCCATGACAAGACCCATGATGCTGATGCCGCCAAACTTCTGCAGCTTGGCGGCCAGCAGCATATACACACTGCCGGAGATCAACGCCGCCACTGCCGGCAGCAAAATGTTGCCAACACCCGGCAGCAGCGCACAGCTGAAGGTGGCAATAGTCACCAGCACAAAATAGATGGCGGTGAACACACCAACAGAAATCAGATCCGGGATGGTCAGTTTTTTGGAATTCAGGTTCATAGAGTACCTCCGTTTATTGTTAGCTGCTTCTAACTTTCAGGTGCATAAAAATGCCATGATTCCTCATGGCACACTTCAACCAAAAATCTGTGCACAGATGCCCTGGGCCATCCATAGCAGTATCTGCGGATAATCCTCGCCCAGCTTTTTACGCATGGGTACGGTCAAAATCAGGCTGCGCAGGGCGTTCATGGCCTGTTCCTCCGGGATATCCGCCGCTTTGTTCTGCGCCAGGAACCGGCGGAACACCGCATATTCCTGCTCCTGTTGCGCCCTGCGTTCTTCTGACGGGATGGCGCACAGAATTTCCGGCGCATCCTGCTCCCAGAAACGGCACAGTCCGCTTTCATCCAGCGCACGGCAGCCTTCCAGAATGGCGCAAGTCAGCTGCTGTGCGGGCGTGCCCTTGGGCTGTTCCAGCAACTCCATGGCCGGGCCGTACAATTCGGTATGCATCTGGCGCAGCAGCGCATAAAACAGGTGTTCCTTGGACGGATAAAACAGGTAGAACGCTCCTTTGGAAATGCCGACGCTGTCCGTCAGTTGTTCGACCGTGACCTTGCGCGCGCTCTGCTCTTTGACAAAGCGGCGAGCGCTTTCCAACAATTGTCCGGTCAGAACTGTGCGTTCCTCCGCAGTAAACGCAATTGGCATGTGCTTCCTCCTTGTGACTCGTTTTTCAATCAAGTCACAGCATGGTTAGAATAGCACAACCATTGATTTCTGTCAAGTGGAAGGGGTTGCTAACTTTTTTGCGCATCCAACTGTTCTCTCTTTGCTGACTGCTATTTTCAGATTCTTCTGCAATTTCACGGGTGCAATTGTTCTATATAGGAATTGAGTTCGCCGCACGGCGGTATTCCCTGCTTATCGCTGCCCCTGCCATGTGTATCAGGGAACGATTCACGCCGACAAGGTAATTGCGTATCTTCCTGAGCGCAGTGAATTTGAAATTATCCAGCATCGGAATGTCAAAGACGTGCGGGAAATCACGCCGCTGAGAGTCTGCAGTCCACCGTTCAATACCTTCAAATGCGCTATTTGCGCCGCCGCCCTGCCTGCGCTACATCCGACAGAGTATTTTTGCAAAGCAACCTGAAACCCATTACGCAGGTAACGATAAAGCAGCTGTTCAAAAAGCTGAAAAGGAAAACAGAAATTCCGCGTTTACACCCGCACCCGCTGCGACATACGTTTGCTACACGCTACTTGGAAAACGGCGGTGATATATACAGCCTGCGGGAAATTCTGGGCCACACAAGCTTGACCATGGTGCAGAAATACCTGCACCTTACACAGCAAAAAACAACGCAAAGATTCCCGAATTTCAGCCCTATGGACAGAATCAGCCGAAAGACAGCATAAAAAAGCACCAGACAGCGTTAAAACTGTCTGGTGCTTTTTGGTGCGCCCGCGGGAATTCGAATCCCGGACACCCTGATTAAAAGTCAGGTGCTCTACCAACTGAGCTACGGGCACAAATACTCAATTTGCCTGTTACAGCTTAAATATTGTAACAGGTATGGGAGAAAAAGTCAAGCTTTTTGCCGCATTTTCAGCCAGAAAATCTGCTGCAGGGCAGCTGGTGCAGGAACCTGAAGCATAAACGCATTGCAAAACAGAATGAATATATTGAAAAACAATAAAAATGTATTGCAAAACGATGCGATATATGCTATGATAACAGCATCGGATATACCATAAAACATCAGGGGGAATGACCAATGCGTCAATTACCAGAAAACTTTTTTGGCTGGAACGACCACAAAAGCATTATGCTGACCAAGTTCGCCACCCTGGCGGCGGCCATGGGGTGCGTGGTGATGGTGCTGTGCGGGCCGCGCATCGTCAGCTGGGTTTTGGCGGTGCACGCGCTGCAGCTGGTGCATGGGCCAAAGCTGGGGTATTTTTTGCTGGGGCTGGGCTATTGCAGCGCCGCGCTGGCCCTGTGGATGCTGTATAACCTGTACATGTTTTTGGCGCGCATTGAAAAAGAAGAGGTGTTTACCCCTGCCAACGTGTTGGCCCTGCGGCGCATCAGCTGGTGCTGCACCTGGGCTGCAGCGCTCTGCCTGCCGGTGGGTGCTGTGCTGGGGCTGCCGTTCATCTTTGCCATTGGCGTTGCGGCGGCGTTTATGGCGCTGATCGTGCGGGTCATCAAAAATGCGTTTGCCCAGGCCGTTAAGATGAAAGACGAACTGGACTATACCGTGTAAGGGGGCGCAGAAGATGCCAATTATCGTCAACCTGGATGTGATGATGGCAAAGCGCCACATGGGGGCGGGGGAGCTGGCTGAAACCATCGGCATTACCCCGGCCAACCTTTCCATCCTGAAAAACAACAAAGCAAAAGCGGTGCGGTTTTCCACCCTGGAAGCCCTGTGCAAAGCGCTGGACTGCCAGCCCGCTGACCTGTTGGAATACCGCCCGGACGAAACGTAAAGAAACGACCTTGGGCAATACCGCATAATTCTAAGTGCCGATACGGCGAGCGAGGTGCGGCAGATGCCAAGCCAAAAGCGCAGATAATACTGGATGCTGCAAAGGTGAGCGCCGCCAGTGGCGGAAACAGCGAACCGAAGCAGGGGCAGCGGTCGCAGAGTGCGAGGGGCTTTTGCCCCCGAAGCACGATGCGGGTACCGCAACCCGACATTATCGAGCATTTTGGCAACGCAGATGCCGTGCCGCAGCTGCCGGAGCGGTGCTTAAGCCGCAAGGCGGGAATTGTGCGGTGTTGCCCTTGATATAAGGAGACAACCCAATGAAATTTGATAAAAAAGAGGCTGCAGGCCAGCCCCTTCCATTTTCTGCACCCAAAAATCCGCAGTGGGTCATGCTGGCCGCCCTGCTGCTGAGCTATGCGGCGGGCTATGAATATGTTGACCGCTGCCTGGGTTTTGGGGTGGCGAGCGAGTACTCCGCCTGGCGCGCCGGAGTGCTGGTGTTTGTGGCGCTGTATACCGTAGTGGTGGAGCTCGCCGCCTGGGCGGGGGACCGCAAACCCAGCCGGACCGCCGCGGCCTGGTGGTGCTGCTGGCTGGTGCAAAGCCTGGCCATGGCGGGGTGGAGCCTGCACACGGACGACCTTGGCTTCTGGCAGGTCGTGGCGTGGCACTGCACGGCTATTTATTATGTGCTGGCCCGCAATGATTTACTGGCGGCTGGCCGCACCAGCTGCCTTGTGCTGCTGGATGGCGTGGCGGGCATGTTTGCCATCCCATTCGGCAACTTTTTGCTGCGTACCCAGCTGCTGTGGCAGGCACTGCACCGCTGGTGGGCCAATCATGCGGGACGCAAAGGCCGCACGCTGGAAACCGCCGTCAGTATAACTGCTGCCCTGCTACTGGGCGGTGCGGCCTGCGCCACGCTGGCGGGGGCGGATGATAACTTTGCCCGGCTGTGGGGGCATCTTGACAGTTGGCTGGGGCAGCTGTTCGGGCAGGATGCCCTGCTGGCAAATCTGCTGATCTTTGCGCTCTCCCTGCCTGTTGGCGCCTGGTTGTTTGGTCTGGCGGGCGGCAGCGCCCGGCGCAAGGCACCGCCTGTTGCGGCGGAACAGTTTTACGGCAAACTGGCAGCCCTGCCGCGCCTGCCTCAGCTGATGGGAGTGTTAGTCATGGCGGTGCTGTGTGGTGTGTATACGTTGTTTTTTGCCGTGCAGGCGGCGGAATTCGCCGCTGCCCTTGGGGCACCGCTGCCCCTGACCGCGCCGGATGCCGCCGCGTTTGCGGTGAACGGTTTTTGGGAGTTCTGCCGCATTCTGGCGCTGGACCTTACTGTGCTGGCGGCACTGCACTTTTTGGGGGCGCAGCCGGTTACCCAAAAGGGCTTATCCCGCGTGTTGGCTGTGGCGCTGTGCGGGTTCGGTGCCGGGTTTGCGATGCTGGCCGCGGCCAAGCTGGCGGTGTATATCAATCTGTACGGCCCAACGGTGCGGCGCATTTGGGCTGCGTGGGTGCTGGGAGCATTGTTACTGGCTAGTGTTCTGGCTGCGGTGCGGTTGTTCCGCTGCATCCCAGCGGCACGCATGGCTTTTGTGGCGGCGGCGTTCAGCTTCAGCCTGCTGTGCTGTCTGCCTTTGGAACGCTTCTGTGTGGATGCTCAGCTGGCCCGCCCCGATTGCGATTGGCAGCTTTTGCAGCGCTACACCTGGCAGAGCAGCGAGCTGGACGAGTATATCACCCAACAGGCAGGGGAAAACGCGAACTTGTCGGAGTGAAACTCCGCCATTTTGCTTGCGCAAAAACGTTCTGTCACTCAAACACCCCGCAGGGGTGTTTGTTGCTAGCGCAAACGCGAACTTGTCGGGGCGCAGCCCCTCCATCTTGCTATCGCAAGACCGTTCTGTCGCTTGAAAGCCCCACGGGGGCTTTCATTGCTTCACTTCGTTTCGCAAACGCGAACTTGTCGGAGTGAAACTCCGCCATCTTGCTGACGCAAGAACGTTCTGTCGCTTGCACACCCCACTGGGGTGTGCATTGTTGAACTTCATTCAACAAACGCGAATTTTGCTTTCGATGACCAGAATGAAAATCGTTACCGTTGCGCCTGTTTTCACAAGCGTTGCGTGACATAAAAAGAATTCTATTTTAATATCAAAGTATCAAAAACAAAGGAGGTTCTTTTTATGTTGAAGGAATTAAAGAAAAACAAAATGAGTGTTATGAGTGTTGTTGCAACTGGAATTTTATTTGGTGTTATGGGGGTATTAATTATTCCTATGATAGCAGTAATTGTAAAAATATCGAATGCATTATCCCAAAAACATCCTAGGATATACAAGTATAGTATGATTGCTTTTATCGGTATGTTATTGGCAATTAGCCTATTTTGCGTTGTTATTAAACATCAGATGAGTTTTCTTGTAATAGTTGCTTGTTTAGCAATAACATTATGCGACACTATTAAAAACAGATAATAAATAGAGTACAACTATGGAAATATCAGATTTGATTAAATCAGCCAGAATTGAAAAGGGCTTAACCCAACAACAACTGGCTGATGTTGTCTTTGTTACGCGACAGACAATTTCGAAATGGGAATTGGGAAAAAGTGTTCCTGACCAAGCCTCTCTTATATTGCTATACCAGTATTTGGACATCAAGGATAATGAGAAAAAACAGTTATCAAAGCTTATTTTTAATAAGCAAAATATTATATTAATTTTGATTGCAATCTTATTTTCTCCTATGGTTATTGGAGTACGTTTTATCTGTTGTAAAATTGATAAGATTGAAAATCGAAAAATTAAAGCGGTAATCAAGGTTATTGGCTTTGTTGTATTCTCATCGTATCTAGTATCTTTAAAAGAAAATGTGGCGTATTTGTTAATTGGTATATTTTCTCTGGTGTATTTGTTATATCAATTCTATTTGAGTGGATTGGAAACTAAATGATTTGTGTCAGCAAGTTTAAGGCAAGCGATAATTCATGAAATTTCAGTTTTTGAAACTGAGAAATATGAACTTGTCGGGGCCTTGTTGTATATCTCATTATGGCATATACAGCGAAGCCCCGGAACGGTCAAGACCGTTCCCTACAGCTTATTTTATATTGCGGTGCAAACATACAAATGATCTGTAGGACGGGATGCCCTCATCCCGCCGCGGAGAAGCCTTGCTGATTGCGTCAAACCTTGCGAATTTGTTCAAATTTTGTTTACAATTTGTCCAAGAATAGCCGGTCGAAACTGCGTGAAATTTATCCGCATCACCAAAAATGAGTTAAGCGCTTTGTACAGTGTTGACAAATGTGTGCCAAAAGGTTTATTGTAATAGCAATTCATCAGCCAAATGCAATGAACAGGAAATGACCTATCCGTATCACCGCTTACAGAAAGCCGTTGGTTGTGCAAGACGGCAGCAAGGCGCGGTCTGGCCCTCACCTGCGAGCAGCTTGGGGGAAAGCGGGCAGAACCGCCCGCCGTGTAGTTCAAGCCGGGAACCCTCCGTTAATGGGGTGCGCAGTCCGGCACAGTGCGGTGTGGGGCTGCGGGTGAGCGGTCGGCATTGAGCCGGCAAAGCAAAGTGGTAACGCGGAAGTAAAAGTTGCAATGGTGCAGCGCATGATTGCAGTGTATGCCTTCGTCTTTGCGTTGGTCCAAATGGGCCAACAAAGAAAGACGAAGGCTTTTTTGTTTACCGCATTTGGCTGGATGGAGTGGAAAATTTTTATTATTAACGGAGAGAAGGATTATCATGAACACACTCGTCATCGTGTTGATCGCTGCTGTGGTTCTTGTCTGTGCTTATGCGTTTTATGGGCGCTGGGTGGCAAAAACCTGGGGCATTAACCCGAACGCACAGACCCCCGCTGTTAAGTATAACGACGGTAAGGATTACGTTCCCACCAACGGCTGGACCGTTTTCAGCCATCAGTTTTCTTCCATTGCCGGTGCAGGCCCTGTTACCGGTGCAATCCAGGCTGCAGCTTTCGGCTGGCTGCCGGTTCTGCTGTGGGTGCTCATCGGCGGCGTTTTCTTTGGCGCTATTACCGACTTCGGCGCTTTGTATGCTTCCGTTAAGAACGACGGCAAGTCCATGGGCATGCTGATCGAAAAGTACATCGGCAAGCTGGGCCGCAAGCTGTTCCTGCTGTTCTGCTGGCTGTTCTGCGGCATCGTTATTGCAGCTTTTGCTGATATGGTTGCCGGTACTTTTAATGCTTACACCACGGTTGACGGCGTTACCAGCCTGGCTGATGCAGCTACCACCAACGGCGCAGCCGGCATGGTTTCCATCATGTTCATGCTGTTCGCTGTTGTGTTTGGCCTGATCCAGAAGAAGTTCAACTTCTCCGGCTGGAAAGAGGCTGTTCTGGGCATCGTGTTCATCGTGCTGTCCTTTGCTGTCGGCATGAAATTCCCCTTGATTTTTGACAAGGCTACCTGGAGCTACATCACCTTTGTTTACATTTTCTTTGCTGCAGTTCTGCCCATGTGGCTGCTGAAGCAGCCCCGCGACTACATGACCACCTTCATGTTCATCTGCATGATTGCCGGTGCTGTTGTTGGCCTGCTGGTTGCACATCCCACCATGAACCTGCCCGTCTTTACCGGTTTCAATAACGAAAAGCTGGGCACCATGTTCCCCATTCTGTTCGTTACCGTGGCTTGCGGTGCTGTTTCCGGCTTCCACAGTCTGGTTTCCTCCGGTACTTCTTCCAAGACGGTTGAAAGCGAAAAGGATATGCTGAAGGTTGGTTACGGTGCTATGGTGCTGGAAAGCCTGCTGGCTGTTCTGGCCCTCTGCGTTGCCGGTGCAGCCGCTGCTGCTGACGGTACCCCCGCTGCTGGTACCCCGTTCCAGATCTTCAGCCGCGGCGTTGCTGGTTTCTTTGAGATGTTCGGCGTGCCCGTTTATGTTGCTACCGTCTTTATGACCATGTGCGTTTCCGCTCTGGCCCTGACCAGCCTGGATGCTGTTGCCCGTATCGGCCGTATGAGCTTCCAGGAACTGTTCAGCGTGGACGATATGGAGCATGCAGAAGGCTGGCGTAAGCTGTTCTGCAACACCTACTTCTCCACCATCCTCACCTTGGCATTCGGCTTCCTGCTGACCCAGGTCGGCTATGCCAACATCTGGCCGCTGTTCGGTTCCGCCAACCAGCTGCTGAGCGCTCTGGTTCTGGTTACCCTGTGCGTCTTCCTGAAGGTCACCGGCCGCAACAACAAGATGCTGTTCCCGCCGCTGATCATCATGCTGTGCGTCACCTTCACTGCTCTGGTTCAGCGCCTGATTGCTATGGTCAAGGCAATTCAGACCGCAGCTTCCACCACCATCCCCGCTGGCGAAACCACCTGGGGTGCTGTGTTCATCGCAAACGGCCTGCAGTTGATCATCGCTATCCTGCTGATCGTTCTGGGCATCACCATCGTGGTCAACTCTTTCAAGAGCTATGCCAAGAGCGAAAAGAACAGCGAAAAGGCTTCTGCCTGATTTATCTCTGACAGTTACTACCTTCCATAAATAACAGCCACCCCCGCAGTGTCATGCCATGCTGCGGGGGTGGCTGCTTTTATATTTGTATGTATCTTGTAAAGAGTAAAATGGGCAAAGATCGAGTTTTTAACTGGCGGAGGATTTAGGCAACACCGCACAATTCCCGCCTTGCGGCTTAAGCACCGCTCCGGCAGCTGCGGCACGGCATCTGCGTTGCCAAAATGCTCGATAATGTCGGGTTGCGGTACCCGCATCGTGCTTCGGGGGCAAAAGCCCCTCGCACTCTGCGACCGCTGCCCCTGCTTCGGTTCGCTGTTTCCGCCACTGGCGGCGCTCACCTTTGCAGCATCCAGTATTATCTGCGCTTTTGGCTTGGCATCTGCCGCACCTCGCTTGCCGTATCGGCACTTAGAATTATGCGGTATTGCCCTAATTATAAAGTGCTCTGTAGGGAACGGTCTTGACCGTTCCGAAACCTTGAGGTGGATGGTGTAACAAATTTATGAGAAATTTTGACGTCCCCTGAGGATAACTCCCCGCGCAGGGGCCGATGCTCGCATCGGGCCACAGGCAGAACGTCTCGTAAAAATGGCAAGCGGGCGCACAATGTGCGCCCCTACGGGGTTGGTGGCGGTACCCCGTTTTTATTTTTTCTTCCCCAGCAACTGCGTGCGGATATACCGGAAACATTCGTCCTCGCCTTCATCCCGCAAAATCAACAGGCAGGTTTCCAGCTGTTTGCGGGTTTCGGGATGCAGGATGTAGTGGTCACGGCTGTGTTCGTAATACTCCCACGCGGCGGCGTCTGTGTAGCTGGTGCCCTTGTAATTCTTGCTGGCGGCAATGCGGTCACACACCATTTCCGCCACATAGCGGTTGGGCATGCGCATCCCGGCCATGGCGTGGTCGCCGTTGGGGGCATAGTCAATCCAGTATTCCAGGTGGTGCTTGTTGCGCCCCTTGTGGTGCAGCCATGCGGCAGAGTAGCCTTCCGCCTTGCGCTGGGCGTTGTTGGGGCTGCAGGTGCCCTGCCAATATTTGGCACCGGCCCAGAATTCCACGGGGGACAGTTTGCTCAAATCATGGGTCAACCCCTGCCAGTACAGCCCGCAGCGGAAACACCCCTGCATGACCAGCATTTTGTGGTGATGGATGGTTTTATAATGTTTGATGGGATGCCACATGGCAGATTCCCCCTTTGCTACTCAATCAAAAACGCATTGCTGCCTTTGATTGTAATACAAACGCCGCCGGTGCGCAAGCCCGGCGGCGGGATTCCAATTATTCTTTTACCGCAGTGATGGCGGTTTTAACCAGCCACACCAGCAGCGCACAGCTGACCGGCACCAGTGCAAAATGCCACAGCATGGGCACCAGATGGACATGCACATAGGCGTGTGCTTTGGAAAGCACCATCCAGGATACCGGTGCCGCCAAGCTGAGCACCCACACCAGCGCAGGCCCGGCCAACACGGCCAGCGGCTTTTTGCGCAGGGCCAGCACCGCAAGGCACAGGACAAAGCCCAGCAGAGTAACGGCGATCAGCGGCTTTAAGGTGATGGTCAAGGGGCCGAATTGCAGCAGGGGTTCATCCACCTCCACAAAATAGCGGGTCAGAACCTGTGCAACGCTGACATCGCTCACCATATCATCCGTCAGGCTGACACGGCTGGTAACAGCCCCGGTCAGGTTCTGCCAGCTGCCTGTGGCACTGCCAAAATAGATGACCCCCTGAATAAACCAGGCCCCCAGCGCCGCTGCCACGCCGCCCACAGCAGCAAAGCCGGTGCATATCATGCGGCGCAGCCAGGCGCGGCGGTCCCCGCCGGCCCAACAGTAGACAAGCGGGGCTTCGCACAGGATCAAAAAGGTGGAAATAAACTCAAACCCGCACATGCAGCGCACCATGCAGGCAGCGAACACCAGCAGGTAACACCACCAGGGCGTTTTGCCGCGCCGCCGGGTAACGGCACAGAGCAGCAGCCCCGCCAAAGCGGGCAGCAACCAGGTCCACAGGCACCAGTACAGGTCTTTCATGCCGCGCTGCGGCCAGGGGGCAAACACCACGGCGCACAGCCACGCCAGCGCGGAAAGCGGCCCCCACGCCCGCCATACGGCCAGGCAGACCAGCAGAGTAGCCGCATAGAACAACATGCTGTTGATGTTGTACAGTATGATTTCCCGCGCTTCGCCGCGGTCCTCAAAAACAGAGAGCACTTTGTTCAGCACGCCGAACGCCCAGCCCTGCAGTCCGGTCTGGTGGGTGTAAGCCTGAAAATCCTGCGGGGAAACGGGGGTGTTGTCCCGGTACCAGTAGCGGTTTTGTTCATCACTCCAGTCCTGGGTATATACCCCCATAAAGCCGCCGGGGCTGGTCTGGTTCTGCTGCATCTGCAGCATGCGGCCGAACACGAGAGTCTGGGAGCCATTGTCCCAAAAGCCGGTCAGATAGGTGCTGCCGTTGTGCCGCCAAACGGTCAAAACAACCGCCAGCACCACAACCACCACTGCCGTTACAGCCACCTGCACCGCCGCAGGCAAGGATTGAAATTTTTGCTTCAAAATAATAAGTTCCTAACGTATAGAATCAATATCGTCTAAAAAGTTGAAAAAGCAGGAACAAAGAAAGGAAACCAGCGAGTTCTATGAGCCACACGCCCCCAACTCCTAACTCCTACCTGCCTACCTGTCCCACTTATCGCACAAGCTGGCGATCTGGCTGGCAAAGCGGGCAAGATCCTTGTTGGCACCGCCGCGGTTGTGCTCGATTACAACCAGCAGCCGCTTGCCCATGTTCAGCAGGCGTTCAAACGCCGGGCTGGTGCGCGGCTTGTCGGCAGGCTGGCTGGCCTTGGCCATCGGCACCATGGTGCCCTGCCGCAGTAGGGCAACGGCCCCGCCGGTCAGCTCATACACGGCACCGTTGTACGGCGCTTCTGCCGGGATGCCCTCCGCCGTCAGGGTGCGGGCAAAGTGCTCGGCAACCAAGTCCTCGCCGTGGTTCACAAACACATGTTTGGGTTTGGGATCAAAGTGGCGGATCCAGGTCAACAGACCGTCCCGGTCCGCATGGCCGGACAAGCCGCTCATCTGGCGGATCTGTGCATTGACCTGCACCGTTTCGCCAAACAGCCGTACTTCATCGGCACCCTCGATCAGTGCGCGCCCCAGCGTGCCGGGGGACTGGAACCCCACAAACAGGATGGTGCATTCCCCGCGCCACAGGTTGTGCTTGAGGTGGTGGCGGATGCGCCCGGCATCACACATGCCGGAAGCGGAGATGATGACCTTGGGGGTGGAGTCCAGGTTGATGGCAACAGAATCCTCTTTGGTTTCACTGATCTGCAAACCGGGGAACGCCAGCGGGTTTTCGCCCTTCGTCACCAGGGCTATGGCTTCGGCGTCATAACATTCACTGAAGTTTTCCCGGAAAATGGTGGTGGATTTGCTGGCCAGCGGGCTGTCCACAAACACGGGGAAGTTATCGTGCCCGTGGATGCGGTGCTCCTCTTTGATCTGGCGGATAAAATAGAGCATTTCCTGCGTGCGCCCCACGGCGAAACTGGGAATGACCACATTGCCGCCGCGGTCGAACGTTTCCTGCAAAATCTGGGTCAGCTCGGCCACATAGTCCGGCTTGGGGCCGTGGGTGCGGTCACCATAGGTGGATTCCATCACCACAAAATCCGCTTTGGTCAGGTACTGCGGGTCACGGATCAGCGGCTGGTTCAGGTTGCCGATATCGCCGGAGAACACAATGGTCTGGCTTTCACCGTTCTCCGTTACCTGCAAGGTGATGGAAGCGCTGCCCAGCAGGTGGCCTACATCGGTAAAGGTGGCCGTAATGCCGGGGAACACTTCCAGCGGCTTGCCGTAGCTTTGCGGTACAAACTGCTTCATCACGGCCATGGCGTCTTCTACTGTGTAGTCCGGCTCTACCAGCTCATTGCCGCTGCGCTGGGCTTTGCGGTTTTTCCACTCGGCTTCCTGCTCCTGAATGTGGGCGGAATCTTCCAGCATGATTTCGCACAGGTCCATGGTGGCATCTGTGCTGTAAATGGGGCCGCGGAATCCGTTCTTGTACAGATAGGGGATGCGTCCCGAATGGTCAATGTGGGCGTGGGTCAAAAGGATGGCTTCAATCTCACCGGGGGCGCAGGGCAGGTCCGCATTGGGGTAAACGTCTTTGCCCTGCTCCATGCCGCAGTCCACCAAAAAGCGGTGGCCGCCTGCTTCAATCAGGGTGCAGCTGCCGGTCACTTCACGGGCAGCGCCCAAAAAGGTCAGCTTCATAACAGCCTCACTTTCTCCCGGCACCGCGCTGCGGTGCTTCGGGCAACGTAAACGGGTTTGCAAAGTTATTGGTTACATCATTGATATTCATGCGGATATCCCAAAAGACATCCCCATAATCACGCAGAATCGTATAACTGCCGCCTGCCTGCTCCAGAGCTTCCAGCGTGGCGGTATCGGTCACCACAAGGGCGTCGCCGTCCGTCGGCTCAAAGGCAGTCAGGCTTTCCTCATAGGTGCGGGTCACGGTACCGGTGTCGATCAGGGCACCGATGGCGGCGGAGGTCGTCCGCGCCAGCACCAGCCGCTGCCCGGCGGGAACGGCATCACACAGCGCCCCGCGGGTAACATCGCCAAAGTCAAGCTCGGTAATGCCGCCTGCCAGCGCGGTTACGGTCAGGTCGGCGGCATCCTGCGGGCAGTTGGCGCGGTCACCGTCGGCATAGGCCAGGTAAAGTGCGGCGGCATAGTTGGCAAAGCTGATGGTTTTATCCGCACTTTCGTTGGCTTCAAAGGTGAACAGCGTCTGGCTGCGCACATCCTCGTCGCCGTCTGCCAGGCTCTGCAGGCTGGTAAAGGCGGAATCATAGGCAGTCTGCTGGGCGGTGGTGTAGCTGCCGCGGGCGGATTTCAGGTCGGCGGCGCTCATGCTGGCGGGTTCGGCTGTCATGCTGCCATCCGCCGCAAAGGTCAGGTTCAGGCAGCCCACGCTGTCCCAGCCGGACCCGGCGGCAACAACGGCAATGCCGTTTGCCTTTGCGGTGCTGTTGGCTGTGGCGCCGGCATCCAAGACGGCGGTCACGCCAAGGTCTGCCAGGTCGGCATAAATGCCGCTGATGTCGGTATCCGGCCCGGCAATGCAAAGGATGGCGTCAGCCCCCTGGGCCTGCAAAGCAGCAACCTGTTCGGAAGCCGCCAGCGCCAGGTCCGCAGCGGTCAGTTCTTTCGTCTGGGCGGAATTGCCGATCGAGGCCAGCGAGAAGAAGCCGATCTTTTTGCCTGCTTCCTCCACAATGGTGTTCATGCCGTTGGAAATGCGGTTGCGGCCCCAGCTGGTGGAACGGGCCAGCAACGCTTCGTTTTCTGTCGTGTACAGGTTGGAAGCAATCGAAGGCCCAGTGGCGGTCATTACATCGCTGAGAAGGCGGTCAGTGCCATACGCCATATCGGAAGCATCAAAGGTCTGCAAATCATACCCGGCTGCGGCAAAGGCGCTGGTCATATCCATGCCGCCGGTCAGGCTGGCGCGGGCGGTGCCCTGCAAACTGCCGCCTGCATCCACCAGAATGGAGTCCTCGCTGCCCGCTTTCAGGGCAGCAATGTCCGCAAGGCCAACCTCTTCGCCCTCGGTCAAGCCCTGCAGATTACCGGTAACGTAAACGGGAATGGTGAATGCCCCCACCCGCACCGTCACATCGGCGCTCATGCGGCCATCCGCCAGGGTGGCGGTGATGGTGCAGGTGCCGTCCGCCTTGGCTTTTACCTCGCCGTGCTTATTCACGGTGGCAACGTCTTCATTATCGCTGGACCAGAAGATTTTCTGCCCGCCCTCGCTTTCGCTGGGCTCATCGGTCAGCAGGGTGGCGGTGGCTTTCGCCTTGGGCAGCCACAGCTCGTTTTTGTAGGTGTCGTTGGTCAGCGAGGGCAGGATGTCCTTGCTGGTTGCTTTGATGCCGGTAAAGGTCAGCTCTTCCATCACAAAGTCAACATCCACCGTGTCGCTCTGCACGCCGTACTTTTCGCCCGGCTCCGTATAGGTGGCCTGCCAGATGGAATACGGCCCGGTGTAGCCCAACGCGGAATTGAACCGCGCGATCCAGAAATTATCGCGCCAGCGGTCAAACGCGGGGTCCGTCAGGCGGCCGCGGGTCCAGTTGATGGAGGCGTAAATGCCTTCCTCGCCCTTGTAGCCCAGTTCTTTCAGGCGGTCGAAAAATACTTCGGTCAGGTGGGCCATCTCGTCCGGGTACAGGCCGGTGATGGATTTATCCTCCAGGTCATAATAGACCGGGTAACTGAGCTGGTAGGGGGTGGCGGTGTAATCGTCCAGCCCCTCGTGCGGGGGTGCCACAAGGCCCAGCAGGCGGGCAACGTGTTCGGCTTCCGATTTGGCCTGTTCCTCGGTGGTGGCGTAAGAGTACAGATAGGTGCCAAAGGGGATGCCAAGGCGGGTGCATTCGTCCGCGTTGCGGCGCCACTGTTCATCGTCCTGGGCGTAATCGCCGGTGCCGTTCCACTCGCTGCCAAAGCCGCAGCGGATCATGGCAAAATCAATCCCGGCAGCCTGGGCTTTCTCCCAGTCCACTTCACCCTGATACTTGCTCACGTCAATGCCTTTTTTGGTGGCGGCCAGAATCGGCTCTCCGTCACTGTTAAAGTAGTACCCGGCATCGTTCTTGGCCCACGCTCCGGCACTGGTGCCGGGGTCAATGGTCAGGGGGGCTTTCTGCCCGCTGTTGCAGGCGACCAGCCCGATCACTACCAGCGCCACAACGGCAACCAGCACGCACGCGGCCAGTGCAAGACGCAGGTTGGGCTGCTGCTTCTTTTTGGGCTGTGGGCGGCGGCCCTGCGGGGACTTGGGCTGGGACTGTTTGTGGTAGGTCTGGCGGGGCTGTTGTTCCGGCTTGCGGGGCTGCCCCGACGGCTGTTTGTTTTGTTCCATCGGCGGTTTCCTCTATGATCGCAGCTGCCCGGTGGGCAGCGGAATGTTGGCGTTAAAACTTTTATATTTATAAGAATATGGTAACATTTTGTCAAACAAAATACAATCCGGTAAAGCAGGCAGATTGTGTAATTTTGGACAGGAAATTTTGGCAGCCGGGCAAAGCAAACTGCCCCCTGCAGTTTTCCACACAGCAGAGGGCAGTTGGTTAAAAATGTTCAGCAGATGCAGGGCAGGCGGTTAAGCTCAGCCGATGGTAATGCTCCAGGCAAAGGTCTTGCTTGCGCCGGGGGCCAGCTCAATGTGGCGGCCGGCTTCGTTCACGCTGTTGGCCCAGCCGTTCCAGGGCTCCATGCAGACGAACGTCTCGGCATCCTGCTGCCACAGCACGCCGTTGGTGAACACGCTTTCATCAAAGGCAACTTCCACCGTGTGGCCGCTGCCGGAATCAGTCAGGCGCATCGGGCTCTTTACGCCGGTCATCAGGCGGATGGAATCTGCGGAGCCTTCCTTGCGGGTCAAGGTGATGGTTTCCGGTGCGGCGGGCTGCTCGCCCTTGGCGTTCTCGGAGCAGGTGGCGGCGTTGATGTCAAAGTGGACGTTCTCCAGCTTGGAAGCTGCGAAATACGGGTGGAAGCCGATGCTGAACGGCAGGGCTTTGTCGCTGGTGTTGTGCACGGTCAGTTCCAACCCGGCCTTGGCACCGGACAGGGTATAGCGCATTTCCAGCAGAAAATCAAAGGGGTAAACAAACTTGGTCAGGCCGTTGGGGGTCAGGGTCAGCACGATCTCATCATCCGCAGCGGTCTTGACCTGCCAGGGCAGCAAATCGGCAAAGCCGTGGACCTCAATGGGATAATCGGAACCGTTAAAGTGGTGCACACCGCCGTCCGGCTTGCCGCAGCTGGGGAACAGGATGGGCACGCCGCAGCGGGGGCGGTCCGAGGATTCATAGTTCTTATCGCGCAGCCAGAGGTATTCCTCACCGCTTTTGGTGAAGGAGGTTGCCATGCCGCCCTTTTCCGGTGTAACGGTCAGGGCATACTCCCCATCGGTCAGGGTAAGGGTGGAATATTTGGCATTGTACTTTTCGTAAGTACCGGCAGTCAGCTTGGACATTGTTACAGTCCCCTTTCTTCAGTTACAAAAACGGCCCGACCGCACCGGGATTCTTGGAGCAGCGCACAGCGCCTTGATCCCAGAGCACCCGGAACGCCCGGAGCCGTTCCACTTTGTGCAGCGCAGGCAGACACAGCTCCCGGCTGGCACTTCTTAATTTTATTATACTCTCAAAATGTTCCCGGCTCTACCCTTTTGGGTAAAAATGCGGCGGGAGCCAGAGCATCAGTGCAAAAATTACAGCACAACGCCATCCTTGAAGATGGAAATTTCGCGGAAGCCCTTCTTCTCGGCGCAGGTCTGCTTGCCGGAAGCAACGTCCAGCACCAGCTGGTACAGGTCAGCACCGGCTTCATCCAGCGTCTTTTCGCCGTCAGCAACAACACCGGCGTTAAAATCGATCCAGGTGGATTTTTTGGCAGCCAGCTGGCTGTTGGTAGCAATTTTCAGGGTGGGAGCGGGGGCACCGAACGGAGTGCCGCGGCCCGTGCTGAACAAGATCATGTGGGCGCCGGCGGCGGTCAGGGCGGTGGCGGAAACAAGGTCGTTGCCGGGGCCGTACAGCATGTTCAGGCCCTTGGTGGTCACAGCATCGCCATAGCCGATAACGTCCATGATGGGGGCGCTGCCGCCCTTCTGCACACAGCCGCAGGATTTATCCTCCAGCGTGGTGATGCCGCCCTGCTTGTTGCCGGGGCTGGGGTTGTCGTACACAACTTCGTTGTGGCTGATGAAGTATTCCTTGAAGCCGTTGATCATATGCACGGCCTTCTCAAACACTTTTTCGTTCTGGCAGCGATCCATCAAAAAGCCCTCGGCACCGAACATTTCCGGCACTTCGGTCAGCACGGTGGAACCGCCGCGAGCGCACAGCATATCGCTGAAGCGGCCGATGGTGGGGTTGGCGGTAATGCCGGACAAACCGTCCGAACCGCCGCACTTCATGCCGACCACCAGCTCGCTGGAGGAAATCGGCTCGCGCTGGAACTGGGCAGCATAAGCGGCCAGTTCCTTCAGGATCTCACGACCCGCAACCAGCTCATCGTCCACATCCTGGCAGGTCAGGAACTTGATGCGGTCATGGTCGTATTCGCCCAATTCGGTCAGGAACTGCTCATGGGTCAGGTTCTCGCAGCCAAGGGAGAGCACCAGCACGGCACCGGCGTTGGGATGGCGGGCCAGCGCAGCCAGCAGTTTGCGGGTCTGGGCGTGGTCATGGCCGGTCTGGGAGCAGCCGAACGGATGGGTGAAGGTGTACAGCCCGTCAATGCTGTCGGTCACAAGATCCTGATTGTCCCGCACAAGGGCTTTGGCGCAGTCGTTCACGCAGCCAACGGTGGGGATGATCCAAATCTCGTTGCGGGTGGCTGCACGGCCATCCTTGCGGCGGTAGCCCATAAAGGTTTCGGGAGCAACGGGGGCCAGCGGGTGCACATTGGGGTGGTAGCTGTACTCGATCTCGCCGGACAGGTTGGTTTTTACATTGTGGGTGTGCATCCAGGTGCCGGGCACGGCATCAGCGGTGGCATGGCCGATGGGGAACCCGTACTTGATGACGTTTTCGCCCGCGTGGATGGGGGCAATGGCCATCTTGTGGCCCTGGGGGATATCTTCAACAGCGGTCACAGATGCACCGTCCACCGGCACAGCGGTGCCTTTGGCAATGGGATGCAGGGCAACCACAACATTATCCTTGGGGTTGATCTTGATTGCAAGAGGCATACAGAATCTCCTTACTACGATAAAAACAGGCAGGAGTTAGGAAGTAGAGGTTAGGAATTGTTAGCCCTGCTTTCAGGGCTTTTTGCAGATAGCCAAAGGCTCTGCGCTGCTCCCTAACTCCTACCTCCTCACTCCTACCTCCTAACTCAAATTACAGGCAGCTCTTATAAGCGGCCATTGCGCCCTGCTCACGGATCAGGGTCAGGTTCTTGACGGTGGCTTCCTCAAAACCGGCAACCTTGGTCAGATCTTGGCCCCACATCTGCTCGTTGGTCATAACAGCATGAACCAGGGTCGGAATGTCGTCATCCTTGTGGGCATTGTAGAATTCCAGCACATAGCGGTCATCGGAAACGGTGTACTCGTTGCCCTTGGCGCGCTTGCAGACCAGGCCCTTATCGTTCAGTTCCTGGATGTTGTTGGAATAGAATGCGATGTAAGCGGCAAAGCTCATGGTCAGGCAGGTGGGCAGTTTGCCATTCTTCTCGATATATTCCAGGAAGGACGGCATGTTGCGGGCACGCCACTTGGAGGTGGAGTTCAGGGAGATGCTCATCAGCTCATGGTTGACGAACGGGTTGTTGAAGCGGTCTTCCACAGCGGCAGCAAATTTCTTGCAGTCGTCCTGGTCCAGCGGAAGAATGGGAACAACTTCCTGCAGCAGCATCTTGTTCATGTAGCCCAGGATGGTTTCGTCGTGCATGCAGTCACGCACAATGTCGAAGCCTGCCAGGTAAGCACCCAGAACAAAACCGGTGTGTGCGCCGTTCAGGATGCGGACCTTGCGCTTTTTATACGGGCTCATATCGGGGGTAACAAAGACGTGGCCTTCCAGACCAGCCTTGCGGAACGGCAGGATATCGTTCAGCTTGGTGTCGCCCTCAATGACCCAAACGCCGAAAACCTCGCCAACGTCCAGCAGGGGGTCAGCGTAACCGTGCTTCTCTTCAAGCTCGGCAACTTCCTTCGGGTCGCGGATACGACCCGGAACAATGCGGTCAACCAGAGAGCCGCAGAAGGTACAGTCCTCGTTGACATATTTCTTGAAGCCGTCTTCCAGGCCCCACTGGTCAATGTACTGGTTGACGCACTTCAGCAGCTCCTTGCCGTTGTTGTCAATCAGCTCGCAGGCCAGCATGATGATGCCCTTCTTGCCGGCCTTGTAGCGGTGGTACAGCACCTGGGTCAGCTTTGCGGGGAAGCTGGACGGCGGGCAGTCGTTCTGCTGGCAGGCGGGATCATAAACGATACCGGCCTCGGTGGTGTTGGAAACGATGATTTCCAGGTCGTCGCTGGCGGCAACGTCCATCATCTTTTCGTAATCAGCTTTTTCATACGGGTTCAGGCAGCGGGATACACTGGAGATCACGCGCTTGTCATCGACCTTCTGGCCGTTTTCGCTGCCGCGCAGGTACAGGGTGTACAGGCCCTCCTGTTCGTTGATCATCTTGGCCAGGCCGGGGGCGATGGGCTGAACCAGAACGCACTTGCCGTTCCAGTCAGCTTTTTCGTTGGCAAGGTCAAACCAGTAGTCAACAAAGGCACGCAGGAAGTTGCCCTCACCAAACTGCAAAACCTTTTCGGGGGCATTTTTCAGAATGTAGCCATCATAACCGGATTTTTCAAGGACCTGATAATTCAAAGTTTCCATTGGAAATTCTCCTTTGCAATGTGTGCAATTACGGCGGCGGTGTGCAGGGCCAGACAAAAACGCCCTGCGCTGCGTAAGCGCCTTGTTTAGCTTCATTGTATTTTTTTTTGCTTGCAACGTCAAGATTCTTTCGTGAAGAAACGCACATATTTTGCGCTCCTTCTTTGACTTTTTTCCCTTTCCCTGTTTTGCACAAGCGGGATGCAATATTTTTAGTGCTTTTTACATCAAAAGGGCAAGATTTGCAACTTGTTCAAACCGCTGCAAGTATGTATAATAATATCAGCTTATGTTTTATTCTGCTGTTTTGGGGCAGCATGATTCGTTCTGTTGACCCGCAGCACACAACAAAGGAGCTTGCAATTATGAAAGCATTTATGGACAAGGATTTCCTGCTGGAAACCCCCACCGCGCAGCACCTGTATCATGATTATGCAGAAACGCTGCCTATCGTAGACTATCACTGCCACATTCCCCCGCAGGAGATCTACGAGGACCGCCGCTTTGAAAATATCGCTCAGGTATGGCTGGGCGGCCATCAGGTTCTGGCCGATGGCTCTGACTACTACTTCGGCGACCATTATAAGTGGCGCGTGATGCGTTCCAACGGTGTGCCCGAAGAGTACATCACCGGTGACAAGCCGGATCGCGAGCGCTTCCAGAAGTTTGCAGAAGCACTGGAAATGGCCATCGGCAACCCGATGTACACCTGGTGCCACCTGGAACTGAAAAAGTACTTTGGCTACAACGGCGTTCTGAACGGCGATACCGCTGAGGAAGTCTGGAACCTGTGCAACGATAAGCTGCAGCATGATCCCAAGATGACCGTGCGCGGCCTGATCGAGCAGAGCAACGTTGCCATGGTCGGCACCACCGATGACCCCATCGACAGCCTGGAATGGCACAAGAAGATCAAGGAAGACCCCACCATCAAGGTTGTTGTTGCACCTTCCTTCCGCCCGGACAAGGCCCTGAACATCCGCAAGGACGGCTTTGCAGATTACATCCATAAGCTGGAAGAAGTTGTTGGCCGCAAGTTCGCCTGCGCCAACTGTGTGGTCAACGCTCTGGAAGAGCGCCTGCAGTTCTTTGTTGAGATGGGCTGCCGCGCTTCTGACCACGGGCTGGATTATGTTCCTTACGTGGAGACCAATGCCGAAAAGGCAACCGCAGCTTTCAAAAAGGCTATGGCCGGTGAGCCGCTGACCCAGGAAGAGGGCGACGCATACACCACCTACCTGCTGATCAGCCTGGGCCGCCTGTACAAAAAGTATAACGTTGCCATGCAGATCCATTACAGCTGCCTGCGCAATGTCAACCAGAAGATGTACAAGAAGCTGGGCCCCGATACTGGCTTTGATATGATCGCTGTGACCGATGGCAGCGCCGCCATCAGCAGCCTGCTGAGCAAGCTGACCGAGACCGGCGAATGCCCGAAGGTGATCCTGTACAGCCTGAACCCCGCCGACTTTGACATGCTGGGCACCATCCTGGGTGCATTCCAGGATGACGAAGTTCCCGGCAAGATCCAGCTGGGCTCTGCCTGGTGGTTCTGCGATACCGACGACGGAATGTACCAGCAGATGAAGACCCTGGCTCGCCTGGGGCTGCTGGGCAACTTTATCGGCATGCTGACCGACAGCCGTAGCTTCCTGAGCTATACCCGCCACGAACTGTTCCGCCGCCTGATGTGCAACCTCATCGGCAACTGGGTCGAGAATGGCCAGTACCCCAGCGATGAGAAGACCCTGAAGAAGATCGTGGAAGGCATCAGCTACTACAACGCACAGCGTTACTTCCACCTGTAATTCTGCACAAATCAGAAAATAAAACATTGTAAAAATTGCCCTGCTGCCTGAAAGACAGCAGGGCTTTTTCCATAGAATGAGAATCTTTTTCTTGTGCAAAAGGGCAAAAAAAGAGGGCAAAATCGGGGCGAAGAGAAAAAGTTGGGAGGTAGGAGGGAGGAACTATTTCAATTAGGAATGAGGAATGAGAAATTAGGAATTGGAGGTAGGGTGTGGCAGGAGGCGAAAACCTTACCTCACCGCCGTAAGCGTATATTTGAAAATTACCACACTAGTAGAGGCGCACATTGTGCGCCCGCGGACGAGCTGCGAAATATTCCGTAACTCAAATAATCCAACTGCTGGCCTATTAAAAAATGCCCATACATCAGCATAAAAAACAAATCCCCCGTTCCGCAGTGGCATTTACGCCTGCTGCAAAACGGGGGAAAATCTTTTATGATCAGGTCAGACCTTTATGGGAGACAAACCGACACCCAATCAACCCGGCTGCTTGCCGATGTAGGCCAGGATGCCGCCGTCAACGTACAAAATCAGGCCGTTGACGAAATCGGAAGCTTCAGATGCCAGGAAGACAGCGGGGCCGCCCAGGTCCTCGGCGTTGCCCCAGCGTGCAGCGGGAGTTTTGGCAACGATGAACTGGTCAAACGGATGGCGGCTGCCGTCCGGCTGGATCTCACGCAGGGGCGCGGTCTGCGGGGTGGCGATGTAGCCGGGGCCAATGCCGTTGCACTGAATGTTGTACTGGCCGTACTCGGAAGCAATGTTTTTGGTCAGCATCTTCAGGCCGCCCTTGGCAGCAGCGTAAGCGGAAACAGTCTCACGGCCCAGTTCGCTCATCATGGAGCAGATGTTGATGATCTTGCCGCCGCCCTGCTCGATCATGTCGGGGATGATGGCCTTGGCAACGATGAAGGGAGCGTTCAGGTCAACATCGATGACCTGACGGAACTGTGCAGCGGTCATTTCGCACATGGGGATGCGCTTGATGATACCGGCGTTGTTGACCAGAATATTGATGTGGCCGACTTCCTCGGTGATTTGCTTGACCATGGCGTTGACGGCGTCCTCGTTGGTAACATCGCAGACATAGCCATGGGCAGTGATGCCAGCCTCTTTGTAAGCGGCCAGACCTTTATCAACCAGTTCCTGCTTGATATCATTGAAAACGATGGTAGCGCCGCAGTTTGCCATAGCGGTGGCGATAGCAAAACCGATGCCGTAAGAAGCGCCGGTGATCAGGGCGACCTTGCCGGTCAGATCAAAAGATTTCGGGGTGCAGACAGACATATTTCTTACCTCCTGAAAGTGATGTTATGTAATTCAAAAGCCGCGCATAGAGCGGCAGGGGAACGAGATTGGAAATGAAGAAAGAATAAATAATAAAGAATAATGAAGGTGTGCCTTCGGCACGGATTAAATATTAGGTTGCAGGCGGTTCAGAAGTGGACTTTGAAGTTTTTAGAATGGCAATTAAAATGCGCTTGAGTTCAAGGCAGTCAGTAAGCAATGATTGGCTTTCGGCAGCTGTTAAGTACTGTGAAAGAGTCAGCAAACGCAGCCAATACTCCGTTTCAGCGGTTTCTTTTAAGGAAATATGGAGCTTAGAAATAAAATCCGCTTTACTTACTGCATAGACAGCTTCGTTAGCATTGGCACCGATTGAAGTTCCACTGCGCAGTAATTGTTGGGAAAGAACGGTTTCGTGCTGCTGCTCACTTAAATAGCGGTAAACTTTTACGATGCGCGCAGCAAAAGCCAGCGACTTTTCCAGTAGTACATTATTTTCCATAAAAACGAACCTGATTTTCTGAGCCGCGCTATGCGCGGCGGTCCACCATCATTTTTAATTATTCTTTATTCTTTTTTCTTTATAAAAAGGTTTTACCGAAGATCAGTCGTAGCAATGTTATCCATGTCATCGAATTCCATGTTTTCACCACCCATGGCCCAGATGAAGGTGTAGTTGGAGGTGCCAACGCCGCTGTGGATGCTCCAGGACGGGCTGATAACAGCATCATAGTTGTGCATCACAACATGGCGGGTTTCGGTCGGCTCGCCGCACATGTGGAATACGGCCTGGCCTTCGGGAATCTCGAAGTAGGTGTAGATCTCCATGCGGCGCTCGTGGGTGTGGCTGGGCATGGTGTTCCAGTTGCTGCCCGGCTCCAGAGCGGTCATACCCATGGACAGCTGGCAGGTCTTGAGCACGCTGGGATGGATGAACTGGTTGATCGTGCGCTTGTTGCAGGTCTCGACGCTGCCCAGCGGGCGCTTGGCGGCCTGCTCAATGGTGATGAGCTTGTTCTCATAGCTGCAATGGGCCGGGGCAGAGACCATGTAGAACTTGGCCGGATGCTCCGGGTCGTCGCTCTTGAAGGTGACCTTCTGGTTGCCCTTGGTCAGGTACAGGCAGTCCTTGTAGTTCAGGTGATACTCCTTGCCATCCGCCGTGACCGTGCCGGCACCGTCACCGATGTTGAAGATGCCGATCTCGCGGCGCTCCAGGAAGTAGTGGGTGCCGAAGTTGGCCCATACATCAATGCCCTTGTCGATGGAGACCTCCTCGTGCACAGGCATGCAGCCCAGCGTGACCATGCGATCCACGTGGCTGTAGACGGCGACCATCTCATCTGCCTTGTACAGGTCGGTGATGAGCATTTCGTTGCGGGTCTCCTCGGTGGTGTAGCGCTTGAAATCACGCTGGTTGCAGGAATAACGAATATCCATACGGGAAATTGCCTCCTCATAAAGGTGATTGTTAAAAAGCAAACATATTTTGCTATCGTTACATCTATTATACAGCATTCTGCGTCCACAACATAGTGGTAGAATTGTACAATTCTTGCTAATTGTTCTTGTGCAATCTAACGATGAATATTTTTCACTTTACAAATTAGCAAATTTCAACTATACTCATGTCAGTGTCTTGGCCGCAACGGCGCGGCCCGGCCCGATCCGGCAAGCCCGGGTCGGGCCAGACTACTGTCAAACAGAGAGGGAACAGCCCATGCTTACACTGGATAAAATCTACCATGCTAAGTTCGTCTTGAAGCAGGTTGCCCGCAAGACCGACCTGATCGCCGCCACACGCCTGTGCCCCGGCACCGATCTGTACCTGAAAACCGAAAATTTGCAGGTTACAGGCAGCTTCAAGGTCCGCGGCGCGTACTACAAAATCAGCCAGCTGTCCGCGGAGGAGCGCGCCAAGGGCGTCATTGCCTGCTCGGCGGGCAACCATGCGCAGGGCGTGGCGCTGGCCGCGACCCGCATGGGCATCAAAAGCGTTGTCTGTATGCCGGACGGTGCCCCTATTATGAAGGTAGAGAGCACAAAGCGCCTCGGTGCCGAGGTCGAGCTGGTCAAGGGCACCTACGACGACGCGCATGACCGCGCCGTGGAACTGCAGGAGCAGACCGGCATGACCTTCATTCATCCTTATGATGACGAGCTGGTCATCGCAGGGCAGGGAACGATTGGTCTCGAAATCCTCGACCAACTGCCCGATGTGGACGCAGTCATCGTGCCTATCGGCGGCGGCGGTCTGATCTCCGGCGTGGCGTTCGCCATCAAGAGCCTGCGCCCCGAGGTAAAGATCTACGGCGTGCAGGCCGCGGGTGCGCCCAGCATGGAGCACGCCTTCCACGACCACAAATACGAAACGCTGGACAGCGCCGTGACCTTTGCCGACGGCATTGCGGTCAAGACGCCCGGCGAGACGACGTTCGACATGGTCAGCCAGTACGTGGACGAGATCGTTACGGTCAGCGAGGACGAGATCGCCGCGGCCATTCTGGCGCTGATGGAGAACCAGAAGCTCGTCGCCGAGGGCGCAGGTGCCACGCCGGTGGCCGCCGCACTGTTCGGCAAGCTGCCGCTGGCGGGCAAGAAAACGGTCTGCCTGATCTCCGGCGGCAATATCGACGTGAACATTCTGTCCCGCGTCATCACCCGCGGCCTTGTTATGAGCGGGCGCAAGAC
>OKSB01000291.1_pt1 | contig 56558 bp, 49 predicted proteins | sample 1601171 | NCBI WGS metagenome assembly OKSB01 (sample SAMEA3541496, study PRJEB24748) | human gut metagenome | biome: human gut; feature: human-associated habitat; material: faeces | place: China | collected 2012 | reverse complement strand
TAACGGCGAAGTAAATTCGCCTTGCGATACTTTCGCGGTGCGGATTTTCACGGAAAATCCGCACCGAGCGTTGAGGTATTTTCAATATAAAAACGCTCTACATGCCTGCGGCGGCATTGGTCAGCTTCTCCAGCAGGCCGCGCATCTTCTTCACCACTTCCAGATCAGGATCGGCACCATAGCGGGCCGCGATCCAGGCCGGGTCGCTCCAGCTCAGCATGACGCCGTCCGGGCTTTCCCAGACCAGAATCTTCAACGGCAGGTCCAGGGCCGCTTCCGGGGCGGCCTGCATCAGGGCCGTGCCCACGGCGGGATTGCCGAAAATGACCACCCGCGCGCCGGTCATGTCCAGGCCCGCGCCCTGGGCGTTGGCCTTATGGTCCACAGTGGCGAACACCGGGGCTTTGGCCGCCGTGAGCGTGTCGAGCAGGCGCTTCCAGACCGTGTCCAGATCGCCGTGGGCCTTTTTCCGCATCAGACCATTCTGCATATCATTCATGGGGATGTCCTTGGCTTGAGTTTCAGAGGCAATGCCTGTGTACAACAGGGCTAGCAGACAACACAGGGCCAGGCAAGGCGCGATGCCGCCGGATTTGAATTCAGAGCTGTTCATATCATTCTCCCGCTCAGTTGGCCGCGACGCGGCGGCGCAGATATTTTTTTGCCGAATCGGCCATGCAGACCAGGGCCGCGCCCATCATGACGGCATCCTTGAGCACCAGCCGTCCCCTGCCGCTCAGGTAGGGGAAACCGTGCTCCGCGTCGCCCAGGTCGGGCACCCAGACCTGGGGCGTGGTAATCAGAAAGGAAAGCGTGACCAGGGACATGCCGAAAACCAGCAGGCCGCCCACGGCCGCCACCTGCGGCAGCCAGGGTTGGAAGCAGAGCAGAATGCCCAGGCTGACGATGATCGCGCCGAGGATGTACGAAGCCGTGTAGGTGCCGTGCTCCAGGTGCCACTGGCGGTTTTCCGGCACCAGCTTGCCTTCCGGATTCATATGCGCCTTGTAGTCCGAGGGGTCGTCCATCAGAAAACTCATGAAGGGACTTTCAGCCACAAAGGGCACAATGCCGTCCGCCTCATAGGGTGCGATTTTCAGGCCGCCGATCCAGAACAGGACCACAATGAGCCCCAGGCGGGTCAGGGAGACGGCGAAGGTTTCAGTGTCGGCCATGAGTTGAAAGACGGATGCCATACGGATTTCCTCCGATTTGGTGGTGAACGGGCGGGCCGGATGCCGTGTGCGTTTTCTTGTGACGCGCTTTTGTTAATTAACGTTTATTAAAAAATAGAATCAAATGTCAAGAAAAAAATACGGTGGGAATAACGTTGGCGCCGCTCCCAGCCTCGCGCGGATGTGGCCCCCGGCGATGCCGTCCTGACCCGAGGCAGCGCCGCCTGCCTTTTAGCTACAGTCAAGGCCACACGGCTTCGCCGTGAACGGCTCAAGCAAATCGCTGGCGCAACGCGCGCCAGGTCGCCCCGCCTTGCTTTATCCCAGGCCTTCGGCATATTTCCGACAGGTGCTCATCACACCATTCCAAGGCGGACCCGCCGCCGACACACGCGGGGTTGCGCTTGCGCTGCAAGTGCAACCGTCTCTCCGCGTACGCTGATGGGATGGCCCCGCCCGTACAAACGGGCTATGCATAGGTTACTGTAAAACCCTTGCGAGGAGACCATCCCATGAAGAGCGCTACCACCATCGGCATTGATCTGGCAAAGAACAGCTTTTCCGTCTACGGCGTTGACGATAAAGGCAAGACGGTACTCAGCCGTACTTTGACCCGGGCCGGGGTCGTACGCTTTTTCGCCAACTTGCCGTCCTGCCTTGTCGGCATGGAAGCGTGCGCATCCTCGGATTATTGGGCCAGAACCATCGAAAGTCTTGGGCACGAAGTCCGCCGCATCCACCCCCAGTATGTGAAAGCCTATCTGCTTGGCGCGAAAAACGACACCAATGATGCGGCTGCTATCTGCGAAGCCGTGCAGCGACCCAACATGCGCTTTGTGCCGCACAAATCCCCGGAGCAGATTGACATCCAATGCATACACAGAACCCGGCAGGGATACATCAAATCGCGCACGGCTTTGGTAAATCAGGCCAGAGGGTTACTGGCCGAGTACGGCATCATCATTCGCCAGGGTATCAGCGCTATCCGAAACCAACTGCCCTTGATTATCGCCGACGAGGAAAACGCCCTTTCGGGCCTTATGCGCCGTAATATAGCTTCACTGTATGAATCCATATGTTTCTTCGACAGCCAGATACTTGAGCAGGATAAGCTGCTCAAGACCGTGGCCAAAGAGAACGAAGCTTGCCAGCAGCTCATGCAGGTGCCGGGTATAGGCATCATGACCGCTACAATTCTGCTGACTGTTGCCGGTGTCGCTTCAAATTTCAAAAACGGCAGGGAATTTGCCGCTTTCGTGGGCCTTGTGCCGCGCCAAAACTCCACAGGCGGCAAGACCAGGCTTTTGAGCATTTCGAAACGGGGCGACTGCTATATCCGAACCCTGTTTATTCACGGCGCGAGGTCGGCGATTACTCGCATTCTCGCCGGACAAACGCCAAAATATCGACCAAACTCCTGGGTTATAGAACTCATCGCCCGGCGAGGAAGAAACAAGGCCTGTGTGGCTATGGCGAATAAAACAGCGCGGATAGCGTGGAGCATGCTTGCCCAGGGCACTGAATACAGGCATGCCGCATAAAATAGTGTTTGCCATGCCGCATGCATCCCGGCTTCTTTTTGCGTGAGCCGCGCGCATGCGGCCCGCCAAACACTAACGGCATAAAAGCTTTCCCAAGGTTGCCAAGAAAAAGAGATGGAAAAACGGTCGGACCGGCTTTCGGAAAACCTGAACTCCCGACTGGCGCAATGACGCCGATACGCTGTAGAGGAACGAAAGCGCGTATACCCCATCAGGGCGCTGCCAACACAGGCTGACGCCGAATATATGTTTGCATCCGACAAAAAAACCATATCTTTTTTCTTGACTTCAGGGCGGGGCCATATATGTCGGGAGTGCGGTGAATACAACACCTCCTCGTGGGGGAATAAACCCGCTGTCCTAGGGCAGTTATCAGCTCCCGGCAATTGCTTTCGGCAATCGCCAACCAGCTACGCCGGAGAGCGCCATGTCTGAAACGCCCGCCCCATATGGCTTCCCGCCACAAAGAGATTTTGCCTCGCAATACCGCCGCGTTTTTGAGGCCGCCGCGTGCAAGACGCGGGCGGAACTGGCTGTTGCCCTGGGCATCCGGCTATCGGCCGTTTCCGACGCCGAGCGGCGCAAGGCCGTGCCGTCCGATTGGCTCATAACGCTTTTTGAGAAAAAACGGATCAATCCGGAATGGGTACGCATGGGCAAGGAGGCAGGACGGTGCGGACCAGGGATGAGCCCGGCGTCAGCCCCGCTTCCGCCGCCGTCACAAGCAGACCGGCGACGGAATGCACGACTGAAGACCTGCTGGCGGAAATTATGCGCCGTGCTTTGAAAAGCGCCGGTTAGAGCGGCGTCGCCGGAGAGCGAAATCCGCATTTTTAAAGGCCTCCCCTAATCCTGGGGGGGCTTCCCTTTATTTATTTTTCGATCTATAGATCGATTCACCACATACGTATTGATCAGGACCCCCGGCAGAACGCCTAGAGCCTGCGCCAATGCCACAATGGTGGAAAGCCCCGCCTCGCGCTTGCCGTTCTCAAGCAGGCTGATATATTGGGGATTGATATTGGAAGCCCTGCCCAAGTCCGCTTGGGTCATTCCGCATTTTCGGCGCAAGGCTGCAAGCTCCGCACCGAAAATAGAAGGGTCTACCTTATTGGCCGTCATAAGCTTTCAAGTTAAACTTTTTTTTAGGGCCTGACACTCGATCTTTAGATCGAAAACGCTCAAAAAAAGAGCCCTCCCATGAGAAAAAGGAAAACACCCGGGAGGCAACGAAATCACGCCGGAGGGAAAGAAGACGGCAATCGCTGTGACAGTGACGATTTCAGCCTGCTGACGTACTGCTCAGTCGGCTATGCGGCGTATTTCCGAAAATCACCGGCGGCCGTTGCGCAATCCTTGACGGGAAGGCGCTTGTCGCATGCGGATGTTTCCGAAGTCAGGCCGGCCCGGCAAAAAAGACGGGTTGACCGGCCGGAAACAGCCAACGGGCACTCGGGCCTCTGCGGAGGAAAATGCGCGGATGCGCGCTGTATATTGTCCGTGGAAAGTAAAAATACGTTATTGTGAACAGATTCCGTAAAGTTTATTTTCTGCCGGACATCTCAATTCGTACATTTGACACAGAAAGGCTTTGTCAAATATACTGCCTCCGTAAAATGATTTTTTCTCGTATTCCTCGTAAAAAACATCCAGTATGCTATTTTTTGCACGACAACCCATATTCACGGTACGCGGCACACTATACGGATATGAACTGCTCTTTCGGGATCAGTCCAATCTGGCCGCCGCCAATATTCAGGACGGCAGCCAGGCGACCTCGGAAATCATTGTCGACGGAATTTCGTTTGCTTCCGCCCACTCCGGCGCGCGCACGAAAGTTTTTATAAACATACCTGATGAACTGTTGCGCAGTGAGATCCTTGAATCCCTGTCGCCGGACATGTGCATTCTCGAAATTCTGGAAACAGTTCCCTGTACGCGGGAGAATATTGCCGTCCTGCGGCATCTGAAATCCCTCGGTTACACCCTGGCCTTGGATGATTACAGGGGGCAGCGGGGAGTGGAAGGGTTCCTTGATCTTGTGGATATCGTGAAGGTGGATTTCCAGAGCGCGCCCGCCCGGCGGCTGGCGGGCATCTCGGAAGGCCTGCGCAAGCGCGGCGTCACGATGCTGGCGGAAAAAGTGGAAAGCTACCAGGAGGCGGAATGGGCCGGGAATGCGGGGTACGAGCTGCTTCAGGGCTTTTATTTTCAGCGCCCCGAGCTGATCTCCGCCAAAAGGCTGACCCCCGACGCGCACACCAAATTGCGGATATTGTACTATCTGGCCTCCGGCAGGATAGAACGGAAAGAACTGTTCGCTCTTCTTTCCTATAGCCCGCAACTGGCGTTCAGGCTGCTCAATTTTGTCAACTCGGTCGCCTTTTCTTTCCGGGAGAAAATAGACTCAATAAAACAGGCCATCGTGCTCATGGGCGTGGACCGACTGCGCCGCTGGCTTTCGGCCATGCTCATCGCCGATCAGAGCCACACTTCCGACACCGCGCGGGAACTGTCCATACTGTGCGTCTTCCGCGCGCATTTCCTGCGCGATATAGCCGCCTCCAGCGGCTCCCCCTATGCCGAGCAGCTTTTCGCGCTGGGGCTTTTTTCCACTTTGGACGCCATGCACCGCACATCCTTCGAGAATCTTTTTGAACGGGCCTTCCTGAACGAAGCGGTGAAAAAGGCGCTCATCTCGCAGGAAGGCGATTTTTATCCCTGGCTCAAGGCCGTACTCTGCCTTGAAACAGGCAATATAGACGAGGCGGCGCGGCTCTTTGCGGCTCTGGGCGTCTTCGATCTGCGCGAGATAGTGAAAAAATACAGGACAGCCATGACGCTGGCCTCGACGTTTCACACTTTCGCCGAAACGCTCTGACAGCCGCCCGCTGTCGGCATATCCCCTGCCGTCGGAATCCTGTCTCCGCACGCGGCTGCAACTGATTCGCGCGCTTCGCTGCAAAGCAAAAATCTGACGTAGCGAGCGGGCAAAAAGGCATAGTGCCAACAGGCCCTAGACTTGCAGGGAAATGCCCGTGCCGCCGGGGGCCAGGGCCGTGGGCATGACGCCGCGCATGGACATGTCGGCATAGGCTCCGGCGGCGCGACGGCGCGCGGCCGAATCAACCGAGTCCGTTCCCGCAAGGGCCGCCGCGGCGGCATCCGCGGCATCAGCGGAAACAGCGGCGTCCGAGGCGGAAGTCCGCCCGGCGGAAGCGGGCTCCACAACGGCCGAAACCAGGCCGGATGCGGCCGGGCCCTCGCCGTCTTCCTCTTCTTTCCGGGCATCCCGCGCGGCACGGGCTTCCTGAGCTGCGGCGCGCGCCGCCACCTGGCGGTCCTGGCCGGAAGGCTCTCCCGGGGCCAGGGCAGCTCGGCGCACCTGTTGTGCCTTTTCCCTGCTGGCTTCCGGATCGCCCGGCACGGACGAGGCGTCAATGGAAACATGGCCGCCGATGGCGTACTGCCGCCCGTCCGGCCCTTTCTGGTAGGTATAGCCGGCCCCGCCGCTCACATGCCCGCCGCCCGCCGCCATGTGCGCGCTCTCATGGGCGCGTACCTCGGCGTCACGCAGTTTCAGCTCGCGCAACTGTTGTTGGGCTTCGGGACTCAGGCTCAGGCTGTCCGCCAGATCCGGCAGACCCGCCGGGCCGCTCTCTTGTCCGTCGTTCTGACCCGCCCGGCTTGCCGGGGCAAAGGGACTCCGCTCCCGGCCGCGTCCCCCCCCGCCCACGCCGTCAGGACCGGCGGCGGGAGCCAACGGCGTCAACGGTCCCACAGGACGGGGACTGATGCTTTCCAGAGCTTCGGACATATACATTTGATCCTTAACGACGAAGAACGGTCCCAAGCCCGCGCAGGGATCCCGAAAAACGCCGTTACGCTTTTCTTATCGGCGGATTCAATCCGGACGTTAGAGGTTGTCTCTCATTTCTGAAACTACATCCGAGGTCGCACGGCGGTCACCACGGCGGACATGGTTTCAGCGGGCACGGCCAGTTCCGCCGCAGTGAAACCGGCAGCCTGCAGATCCTCCCGCACTTCCTCAAAGGTATACACCCTGCCGTCCCCGCAATGCACCAGCATGTTCAGGCCGAACAAGGCTCCGGCCGCCGGGCTGGTTCCGTCCGCGCTCATGATGAAATCGCGCACGGCCACCTTGCCGCCGGATTTCAGGGCCTGCAAGGCGTTACGGTACAGGGCGCGGCTTTGTTCTCGCCCGTGCTGGTGGATGATGGCGCTGATCCAGGCCAGATCAAAGCCCGACGGCAGGGCGTCGCTGTAGAAATCACCGGCCTGAAAATCCACCCGGCCTTCCAGGGGCGTGCCCGCGAAACGCTGTTGCGCCGCCTCAATGCCCACGGGGCGGTCGAATATCACGGCCGTCGCCGTGGGCAAACATTCCAGAAAAGCCTGGGTATAGGTGCCGGACGCGCCGCCCACGTCCAGAATCCGCGCCGGTCCTTCGCCGAAATGCAGCACCCCGGCCTCGTGCAGGGCCCTGATCATGGGGCCCGCCGTGCGCACGGCCAACGAGTTCATGCCCATGATAAAGGAACGGTCGTCCTCCTCTTCGCCGAGGATGCTGGGCCGCCGGGTTCTGGGTTTGCCGTCCCGCACCGTGCGCGCCAGCTCCGCCCAGCCCCGCTGGGCGTTGGCCATATGCCGCAGCATGGGCACATAGGAAAGGGGGTGGCGGCTGTCCAGCGCGTCCCGGTAGGCTTCGGCCACGGCATAGACCCCCGGGCCGCCCTGATCCGGATCAGCCGATGCGCCGCCAATGCTTTTGCACAGATAACCCATGCCCGCCAGGGCGTTCAGCAGCACCGCGGCGCCGCGCTCGTCCACGCCGCATTCCCGCGCCAGGTCCCCGGCGTTCATCCGGTTGCCGTTGCGCAGAATAACAGTGAAAAAATCCAGTTCAGCCGCCGCCGTCAGCGCGCAGGAGCGCTGGTAGCCCGTGGCGTCGCGCTGCAATACGGCAAAGGGGGTTCTGTCCATGCGAGGCCTCCTTGGCTTGCCAGACCGGGGCAAAAAGAGTAGCCCTTATTGCTTCCATTCTACGGTGAGGTTACGCCTATGTCGAGTCCTTCCACCGTCTCCCCTGTGGCGGAAGGCCTGCGGCGCGCCCTGCCCATCGTGCTGGGCTATGTGCCTGTGGGCTTCGCCTTCGGCGTGCTGGCGGTCAAAAACAATATTCCCCCGTCCCTGGCCGTGGCCATGGCCGTGCTGATGTTTTCCGGCTCCGGCCAGTTCGTCTTCGCCAGCCTCTGGGGCGCGGGCGCGGGCATCCTGTCGGTCATCGCGGCGGTGTTCATCGTCAATCTGCGCTATCTGCTGATGTCCGCCGCCGAATCCCCCTGGCTGGCACGCCTGCCGCGCTGGCAGCGTTTTCTGCTGGGCCTGGGCCTCACGGACGAAACGTTCGCCGTGCACATCACAGCCCTGCAACGCGGCTGGAAGCTCTCTCTCACCACGCTTTATCTCTGCAACAGCACCACCCATCTGGCCTGGGTGATCGGCTGCGCCGTGGGCGCTTTCTGCGGCGAACTGGTCAACGACGTGCGCCCCCTGGGCCTGGATTACGCCCTCACCGCCATGTTTCTGGCCCTGCTGGTGCCCCAGTGCGTGAGCCGCCTGCACGTGCTGGTGGCCCTGTTCACCACGGCCCTGTCCATCGCCCTCAAGGCCGCCGGCATGAGTCAGTGGAATGTGGCCGTGGCCACAATTCTCGGCGCGAGCCTAGGCGTGCTGCTGCTCTACGCCCGGCGCGGCCCCGGCCTGGAGAATCCGGGAGCGGAACAGAACGCCGGAACGCAAGCCGAACATTCGGACAAACCTTCGGCCCAACCTTCGGAGGTCCGGCCATGAACGCATGGATTGACGCCCACAGCGCGCTGCTGCTCTGTGTTCTGGGCAGCGTGCTGGTAACCCAGCTGCCCAAGGTGCTGCCCGTGACCTTTCTCAGGGGCGACTGCCTGCCCGCCCTGCTGCGGCACTGGCTGTCCTTCGTGCCCGTGGCGGTCATGGCCGCCCTGGTGGGGCCGGACGTTTTCTTCTACGAAGGGCGTTTCAACGCGGGCACGTCAAATCTCTTCCTGATGGTCTCCCTGCCCTCCCTGCTGGTGGCCTGGTGGGGCAAGAACTATTTTGTGACCATCGCCTTCGGCATCAGCCTGGTGATTCTGGCCCGCTGGCTGGGCTGGTACTGATGGACGCGGACCGCCCCAATGATCCCGGCCCGGGCATGCCGCACCCGGCCCTGTACCGCATGGGCCGCGCGGGACGGCGCGCCGGGCCTCCCCTGCCGCCGCCCCGCCGCAGCGGCCGCCTGCTGCTGCGCCTGACGCCGGAACACATCGCGCTTTTCCGCTTTCTGCTGGAAGCCTACGACAATCTCGCTTATTTCACCGTGCTGGAGCGGCGTACCGCTCTGCTCAAGCTGGTCTTTTCGCCCCAGCGGGAACGCGCCGTCCGCCGCGCCCTGGCGGAAATGGCTCGGAGCCTGCCCTTTACGGCGGAGGACTGGCCCCTGCCTGATCTTTCCGTCCCGCCCGAGCCCGGCGACCGCGCCTGAACCGGCCCGGCCGCCGGACGCGGACCCGCGCAAAAAGGCTTTGAGCCGGACGCGTTTTCTGCTATGACATCTCCGTTACACGGCGGCGGCCCGACGCGCCATTGTTCCCTTTCCGACGGCAGGCGTATCCTTTCAAAAGCTTTTACCAAGGCGGAGCCATGCCCACACTCAAGTACAAGCGCGTGCTGCTCAAACTGAGCGGCGAAGCCCTGGCGGGCGAGCACAAAACCGGCATCGACCCTGAAACCGTGGCCGCCATCTGCGGCGAAATCGGCACCGTGCTCGAAATGGGCGTGGAAATGGCCCTGGTCATCGGCGGCGGCAATATTTTTCGCGGACTCTCCGGCTCGGCCAAAGGCATGGAGCGTTCCTCGGCGGACTACATGGGCATGCTGGCCACGGTGCTCAACGCCCTGGCCGTGCAGGACATGCTGGAAAAACAGGGCTATCCCACCCGCGTGCTTTCGGCCATCACTATGCAGGAAGTCTGTGAGTCCTTTATCCGCCGCCGTGCCCTGCGCCACCTGGAAAAAGGACGGGTGGTGATCTGCGCCGCGGGCACGGGCAACCCCTATTTCACCACCGACACCACGGCGGCCCTGCGCGGCATGGAACTGAAGTGCGACGCCATCATCAAGGCCACCAAGGTGGACGGCATTTATGACAAGGACCCGGCCACGCACCCCGACGCCGTCAAGTTCGACAGCATCAGCTACGACGAGACGCTCTCGCGGCGTCTGGGCGTCATGGACGCCACGGCCTTTGCCCTGGTGCGCGACAATAACGTGCCCATCATCGTCTGCCGCATGTTCGGGGGCGACATCCGCCGTGCCGTGCTGGGCGAAGCCGTGGGCACCATCGTACGCGAGAATTGAGGAAGCCCGCGTGATGCGGGTTGTTGCCTTTTGCCCATGCCGGGCAAGGGACAACAAGACCCAAACGGGGTTTCCCAAGCTTTTCATCCACGCAAGGAGTAGGATTGATGGATATCGACAGCACCCTTCTGGACGCTGAGGACCGCATGGAAAAGGCCCTGGCCGCGCTGGACCGCGACTTCGCCAAACTGCGCACGGGACGCGCCTCCACCGCCCTGGTGGACGGCATCAAGGCCGACTACTACGGCACGCCCACGCCCGTCAGCCAGATGGCCTCCGTGGCCGTGCCCGACAGCCGCACCCTGACCATCCAGCCCTGGGACAAGGGCGGCATCGCGGCGGTGGAAAAAGCCATTCTCAAGTCCGACCTGGGACTTACCCCGGTCAACGACGGCAAGATCATCCGCATCGTCATTCCGCCGCTCACCGAGGAACGCCGCAAGGATCTCGTCAAAGTGGCCCGCAAGTACAGCGAGGAGGCCAAGGTGGCCGTGCGCAACGTGCGCCGCGACGCCAACGACGGCCTGAAGAAGCTGGAAAAGGATAAGGAAATCACCGAGGACGAGCTGAAAAAGGCCGTGGACGACGTTCAGAAGCTCACGGACAAGTTCGTGGGCGACGTGGATAAGAAATGCGCGGCTAAGGAAAAGGAAATCATGGACATCTAGTAAGATTTGGATTTTTTGCCGCTGGCGGCGTCAGACTTCGCGGCGCGCCTCGGTCGTGTAGGCAGCTACACTCCACGTCGGCGCGCCGTTCGTCTTTCTTGCCAGCGACGAAAAAATCTCAAATCTTACGGTGAAACAGGCCATTCATGACAGAAGAACTTGAAAAACTGCCCGCGCATATCGCCATCATCATGGACGGCAACGGCCGCTGGGCCCAGGCGCGCGGGCTCCCGCGCTCGGCCGGGCACCGCGCCGGGGCCGAAGCCGTGCGCACCGTGGTCACCGAATGCCGCGGTCTGGGCATCCGTCATCTGACCCTTTACGCCTTTTCCAGCGAAAACTGGAACCGGCCCAAGTCCGAGATCAGCGCCCTGTTCAGCCTGTTGCTGGAATTTCTGCGCCGTGAGGTGCCGCTGATGGAGGAAAAGGGCATCGCCCTCAAGGTGCTGGGCGACCTGGAAGGCCTGCCCCTGCCGCAGCGCACGGCCCTGCGCCACGCCATGGGCCGCACCGAAGCCGGGCGGGAAATGACGCTCAACCTGGCGCTCAATTACGGCGGCCGGGCCGAACTGGTGCGCGCCGTGCGAGGCTTTCTGCGCGACAACGCGCGGCTCGAGGACGTTACCGAGGAGAGCCTGGCGCAACGCCTCTACACCGCCGGTCAGCCCGATCCGGACCTGCTCATCCGCACCAGCGGCGAGCAGCGTCTGAGCAATTATCTGCTGTACCAGTGCGCCTACAGCGAACTGTATTTCACGCCCGTGCCCTGGCCCGACTTCGGCGTCGACCAGTTGCGCGAGGCGCTGGCCGTCTATGCCGGGCGTTCGCGCCGTTTCGGCAAAACACAGGAGCAAATTGATGTCCGTTGACCATGCCGTCGATATCCGCCGCATCATCACCGGCCTGGCTCTGGCCGCCGCGCTGCTGCTGGTGCTCTGGCTGCGGGGCTGGCCCCTGCTCTTTGTGATCCTGCTGGTTGCGGCGCTGGGCCTCTGGGAATTCTATTCGCTGTTCTGGGGCCCCACGGGCCGCATTCCCAGCCGGATCTGCGCCATCGCCCTGGGCTGGGGCATGCTCTGCCTGACCTGGCTGAACCGCCCGCAGGACGCCCTGGTCTGCCTGGGCGCGGGTTTTGTGCTGGCGGCCATGACCTTTCTGTTCCGCTGGGACGTGGTGGAGGAGGAAAACGCGTTTTCCGCCAGCGGCATTTTCATGGCCGGTCTGGCCTATGTGCCCCTGCTGCTGCTTCCGGCCACCTATCTTTCCACGGTCAAGCTGATCTTTGTGCTGGCCGCCGTGGCCGTGTCCGACACCGCCGCCTATTTCGTGGGCACGCGCTTCGGCCACCACAAGCTCTGGCCGCGCGTGAGCCCCAACAAAAGTTCCGAGGGCGCTGTGGGCAGTCTGGTGGCCTGCGTGATCTTCTGCGCCGTGTACGGTGAAATTTACGGCAAAGTGGGCTGGTTCTCCTTCGCCCTGCTGGGCGTGGCGGTCAATGCCTTTGCCCAGGTGGGCGATCTGTTTGAATCCGCGCTGAAGCGTTCCGTTCACGTCAAGGATTCCGGCTCCATCCTGCCCGGCCACGGCGGCATTCTGGACCGCGCGGACAGCTTCCTGTTTGCGATGCCGATGGTGGCGGTGGTGGATCAGTGGTTCTTTTTCTTCTGACGGAAGCACCCGGAAAACGCGTCTTTTGCCCCTTGGCCGCGTCGCAAGTCCAGCGCGACCCAGGTCTGTATACTAAGAATACTATCCCTGGCCCGCGCTGGACTTGCTCCTTGCCAGGAAACAAAATTCATCGTTTTCCGGGCGCTTCCATTTTTTTGTTTTTTTCCGGACGCGGCAAAGCAACGGATACGACGGTATTGATGCGGACACTCTGATGGCAGAACTCTGGCCGGGCCAAGGCGGTCCGGCGATCGACTATATTTCGGGGCCGCCCTCCGAGCGCTGGCAGCGGGAACAACCGCGCGGCCTGGTGATTCTGGGCGCCACCGGCTCCATCGGGCGCAACGCCCTGGCCGTGGTGGAGGCCAAACCGGGCTTCTTCCGCGTGTGGGGTCTGGCCTGCGCCCGTAATGTGGAACGCCTGGCGGCCCAGGCCCAACGCCACCGCCCGCCCTTCCTGGCCGTGCTGGACGAGGCCGCCGCCGAAAAACTCGCCGCCCTGCTTCCCGCCGGATACAGGCCGCGCGTTCTGGTAGGGCGCGAGGGCTATGCGCAACTGGCGGCCCTGCCCGAAGCCTCCACCGTGCTTTCGGCCCAAGTGGGCGCGGCCGGGCTGGCCGGAACCCTGGCGGCGGCCCTGGCGGGCAAGGTCGTCTGTCTGGCCAACAAGGAATCCCTGGTCCTGGCCGGTGGTCTGGTGCGCGACATCTGCGCCCGCACCGGCGCGGTCATCCTGCCCGTGGATTCGGAACACAACGCCATTTTTCAATGCCTGGCCGGGCGCGGCCAGGAGGTCGCCAACCTGGTGCTCACCGCTTCGGGCGGCCCCTTTCGCGGCAAAAGCGCGGCGGAACTGCGCCAGGTTACGGTGGAGCAAGCCCTGAAGCACCCCAACTGGCGGATGGGCGCGAAAATCAGCATTGATTCCGCCACCCTGATGAACAAAGGGCTGGAAGTGGCCGAGGCCTTCCATCTCTACGGCGTGCCCAGCGAACGCATCCGCGTGCTGGTGCATCCCCAGTCCGTGGTCCATTCCCTGGTGGAACTGGCCGACAATTCCATGCTGGCCCAGATGGGCCCGGCGGACATGCGCATGGCTATCGCCCACTGCCTGCTCTGGCCCCATTGCGCGCCCGTGGGCGTGCCGCCGCTGGACCTGGTGGCCGCCGGGCAGCTCTCCTTCCATGAGCCTGATCTGGAAGCCTTTCCCTGTCTCGGTCTGGCCCGCAAGGCCCTGGCCCGGCGGGGCGGGCTATGCGTGGTGATGAACGCGGCCAACGAGGCCGCCGTGGAACTTTTTCTGCAAGGGAACTGCGGCTTCGCGGATATTCCCCGGCTCATCGGCGCGGTTCTGGAGGCCCATGCGGCCACCGCGCCGGGACAGGGGCCGTTCTGTCCGCCCGTGACCACTCCGGCCGACGCGGCTGATCCCCTTGCTCTTGAACGTGAAGTACATACCTTGGTAGAGCGCATAGAGCGCCTCGACCATCACAGCCGCGCGTTGGTCCGTGAACTGGCGCGTGACGTTAGAGCATTTCAAAGTTAATCTGCTCTAGACACACAAAACCCATAGGGTTTTGCGGCGGCGCAGCCGCCGAAAGCCGGCGAAAATTGAGAGCCCAACTATGCTCGAAGTTTTTGCAATCAGACAATAGATACGGAGAATCCGCGTGCTGATGACCATTATTGCCGTAATCATAGTTTTGGGCGGCCTGATCTTTTTCCACGAGCTGGGGCATTTTGCCGTGGCCCGTTGTCTGGGTATGGGCGTATCCACATTTTCCCTGGGCTTCGGCCCCAAAATTCTCAAACGCAAACTGGGCAAGACCGAATACGCCCTGTCCCTGGTGCCTCTGGGCGGTTATGTGGCCCTGGTGGGCGAAAGCAATGAATCCGAGATCCCGGAAGGCTTCAGCCCGAAAGAAAGTTTCGCCCTGCGCCCGGCCTGGCAGCGCCTGCTGGTGGTGATCGCCGGACCGGCAGCCAATATCCTGCTGGCTTGGCTGCTCTGCTGGATTCTGGCCTTCGGCTGGGGTACGCCCGTATTGCTGCCCGATGTGGGCGCGGTGGTTGAAAACAGCCCGGCGGCCAAGGCCGGTCTCAAAGCCGGCGACCGCATCCTGAGCATTGACGGCCAGGCCGTGGGGAGCTGGGACGCCATGTCCGCGGCCATCGCCCACAGCGACGGCAAACCCATGCAGCTGGAAGTGCTCCGGCCCGCTCCGGAGGCCGCCATGGAAACCGAACCCGCCGCCGACGGCACACGGGGTCAGGGCGCCACGGTCGAGGGTACGACCCTGCACCTGGAAATGACGGCGGAACGCGCCGCGCGCAAGACCATTTTCGGCGAAAATGAAACCGCTTGGCTCATCGGCGTGCGCGCCGCCAACAGCGTGGATATGCAGCCGAAAGGCTTCTGGGAGGCGGCTTCGGCGGGCGCAACCGAAACCGGGCGTATGGTTTCCCTGACATGGCTGAGCTTTGTCAAGCTGGCCGAGCGGGTGGTGCCCCTGGACCAGGTGGGCGGGCCCATCATGATCGCCCAGATGGTGGGCAAACAGGTGCACGAGGGTCTGCCGGGCCTGCTGGCGCTCACGGCCCTTATCAGCATCAACCTGGGCATCCTGAACCTGCTGCCCATTCCCATCCTGGACGGCGGCCAGGTGGTCTTCTGCCTGCTGGAAATCATCTTCCGGCGTCCCGTGAACCGCAAAGTGCAGGAATACGCCATGCGCGCGGGCCTGGCCCTGCTCATCGCCCTGATGCTGCTGGCCACCTTCAACGACGTCTGGCGTCTGATCAAGTCCGCCGGGGGCGCCGGTTAAACGGGAGGCCGCCATGAACGCGCATTCCACGGGCCTGGAGCTGATTCTCAACGCCGCCGAGGGCGTGTTGCAGATCGCGGTTACGGACAATGAGTCCCTGCTCTGCGCCCAGCAGTGGCACCGCTCCGAACGGGCCACGGAAATCCTGGCTCCGGCCCTGCGGGATATCTGCGCGGGCTTGGAGGTGCGCCTGGCGGACTTCCGGCGTATCGCCTGCGTGCGCGGCCCCGGCTCCTTCACCGGCATCCGCCTGGTATTGACCACGGCGGCGGCCCTGCGCCGCACGGGGCGCGCCCAACTGGCCGGTCTGGACTATATGCAGGCCCTGGCCACCAGCACGGTGCTCCGGCGCGGCCTGCTCTACGGCGCGCCGCTCTGGGGGCTGACCCATGCCCGCCGCAACCTGGTACACTGCCAGCCCTTTGTGGCCTACGGCCCGCAGATTCCGGCCCAGCCCCTGGAGTCCGTGGAACTGCTCGCCCCCGCCGAAGCCCTGCGACGCCTGGCCGCGCGGCCGGGGCATGTCTGCGGCAGCGGCCTGGCCCGCAACGCGGCGCTCTTCACCCCGCTCCGGACCGGCTCGGGCCCGGCCGGGGCCCCGGACGCGGTCCTGATGCCGGACCTGACCAGCCCGGACATCGCTGCCCTCTGCCTGCTGGCCCGGCACGGGGATTACTTTCCCCAGGATCTGGAGCCGCTCTACGTGCGCCCCTGCGACGCCGTGGAAAACCTGCCCCACTTGGCTGGACGCCAGGGCCTGGATGCCGACGAGGCCGTCAGCGCCCTGGGCAACATGCTTGCGCGTACCCCCGAAAGCGAAATCTGATCCCCGGCCTGCCGCCGCAGTGCCCGTGCTTCCATTCTCCGGCACGTCCGGCTCCTGCCGACGCGCCCCTTGTATATCGCTTTTTTCCGCTCCGCCGTGGAGCCCACGGCGGTTCTTTTTAATAACCTCATAAAATAACATCATATTATTTTATTTAGTAAAAGAACATTGTTCCGCACGGCGCTTTGGGATATATGTCGCTTATCCTGTCCACGGGTGATATCTCTTCCAGAGAAGCCGCTGTCCGTTTCCCGCCATGCGGGCCGGGGGGCCGTTTAGTTGCGGCCTGTTTCCGGTCCGCGCAGCGGAGCACGTCTGCGGCGTGTCGGTGTGTGCGCCGCCGCGCCCGAAAGGACAGTTGATGTTTCTGAAAAAATATCCGCTCCACAGGGTCGCTCTCTGCAACGCATGCATCGGCCTGCTGCTGTTTGTGATTGTCCTGGCTCTGCTGAACGCCATCAATCAGGCCATATGGCGGTCCACGGAAAGCACTATCCGCAGCCTGACCCAGGCCAGCGGGGAAGCCATCGCCAACGCCATCCGCCGCGACGTCCAGAGCCTTGAATCCTTCAAGGAGAGCCTGCTGGGGGCGGACGCCGTGACGCCTGTCGCGGCCATCGGCCTGATGCAGCGCTACGTGGCCACCAGTCCCTTCAGTCAGGTCGCGGTGGTGAATGAACAGGGCAGGGGATATTTTGCCGACGGCGGCCCGGTGGACGTCAACAATGACGAAGACTGGCATAATTTCGTCAAAGACACCTCTGTCTCGCGCACCTATCTGAACGCCCAGGGGCAGCGCCAAGTCACCATGCGGCGGTCGCTTATCGTCAACGGGCGGTACAGGGGCGCCGTCTACGGCAGCCTGTCTCTCAAAACATACGCCCAGCCCAGCGCCATGGACTTTTTTGACGGCCAGGGCTTATCCTTTATGGTTTCTGCCTGGACCGGCGAATATCTGATCGCCTCGCCGGACGCGCCGAAACAGGGGAACAAAACCGATTTTTACGCCGTCCTGGCCGCGTCGCCGGAAAACAAGCCGGAACGGATCGCCGCGCTGCGGCAGGCCATGAATGAGGGCAAGAGCGGCAGTGTGGTTATGAACGTTCAGGGCCGCCAGACCTATCTGTATTACACGCCCATCTTTCCCACGAACAACTGGGACATGGTTTCCATGGTCCCGGTGGACGCCATGCACCAAGCCGCCAACTACGTCAACGCGCTGGTGGCCGTCGTCTGCCTGCTCATTCTGGCCGGCCTGCTCGTCATGTTTTCCCTGACCCGCCGCCACCGCGCCATGGCCCTGGAAATCAAGGCACGCCATTACCGCGACTTTCTGTTCCACACGCTTTCCGGCAGCACGGACAGCGTATTCCTGATCTACAACGCCTCCCGCCGGAGCATGGAATATGTGTTCGAAAATCTGGAGCGGGTGTTCGGCATTCCCATGCGGGCCTGCCTTGAAAATCCCGCGGCCCTTTTCAAACATTGCGTCTTCAAGTCCGGCTCGCGCCTGCGCGAGGATTTTGAAACGGCCTCCATCCGCACAGCCCGCAGCGAGGACTGCCGCATCATCAATCCCGCCACCGGGGAAAAGCGCTGGGTCAAGTTTTCCCTGACTCCCAAGGAAGACGCCGACGGCCGGGCCTATTACGTCATTTCCCTCAGCGACATCACGGAAGAAAAGGCCGTGCGCCGCCTGCTCAGAGACTCGCTGGCCGCCGCGGAACAAGCCAGCCGGGCTAAAAGCAGTTTTCTTTCGGCCATGTCCCACGACATCCGCACCCCCATGAACGCCGTCATCGGCATGGCGGCCATTGCCGAACGGCACGCGGGCGACCCGGCGCGCGTGCGGAACTGCCTGGACAAGATTTCCGTGGCCTCGCGGCTGCTGCTGGGCATCATCAATGAAGTGCTGGACATGTCCAAAATCGAGAGCGGCAAGCTGCTGCTGAGCAACGCGCCCTTTAATCTCAATGACCTGATCCGCGACACCCTGGACCTGATCCGCCCCATGCTGGACAGCAAGCAGCACGAATTCGAGCTGCGCATGGACGTCGTCCATCCGGAGCTGACGGGCGACACGCAACGCATCCAGCAAATTTTGCTCAACCTGCTCACCAACGCCGTTAAATACACGCCGGACAAGGGCCGCATCAGCCTTTTCATCAGCGAAAAACCGGCCCTCAACCCGTCCATGAGCCGGATCATCATTGTGGTCGAGGACAACGGTTTCGGCATGAGCCCGGAATTCCGGAAACGGATTTTCGACTCTTTCGCGCGCTCCGACGACGAGCGGGTGCACCGCATTCAGGGCACGGGCCTGGGCATGCCCATTGTGCGCAATCTGGTGCGGATGATGCACGGCAGCATTGTCATTGAAAGCGAACTGAACCAGGGCAGCCGCTTTACGGTGGATCTGGCCCTCTGCCGCCAGCAGGACGAAGGCCGGTGGACAGCTGATCCCCAGAAAGAGGAGCCCGAGCCGCCGGAACGCCTTGAGGCGGACCAGACCTTGCTGGTCATGCCGGACGACTTCAACGGCAGGCGCATTCTGCTGGTGGAGGACAACGCGCTGAATATGGAAATCGCCCTGGAACTGATCGGCTCCATGGGCGTGACCATCGACTGCGCCGAAACCGGGCAGCAGGCCGTGGAACGCTTCAAAGCTTCACCGGAAGGCTATTATGATCTGATTTTCATGGATATCCAGATGCCGGTCATGAACGGACACGACGCCACCAGGGCCATCCGCGCCCTGGAGCGGGAGGACGCCCGCCAAGTGCCCATTGTCGCCATGAGCGCCAATGTCTTTGCCGAAGACATCCAGGCCGCCGAACGGGCCGGAATGGACGGGCATCTGCCCAAGCCCATCGACCTGGCCCTGCTGCGGGACACGCTGCGCCGCTGGCTCTGAGAAGGATGCCTGACGTCAGAGCATTTCAACGCTCATCCTCTCTGAACGGCATGCGCGCCGCCCGTCAGGCTCAAAAAGGCAGAAAACGCGGCTTGCGGTCCACAAAAATCACGCTTTGCGCATAGCCGAAAGAACGGGCGTACGCCGCCAGTCGGTCGAAACCGAAGGCCACGTCCGCCGTGGCATGGGCGTCCGAGCCGAAGCTGATGTCCACGCCCAGTTCGGCGGCCAGGCGCATAATGGGCGGGGCCGGATAGGGTTCGGCGAAGTCCTTGCGCAGGCCCGCCGAGGACACTTCCAGGGCCACGCCGGTTTCACGCATGGCGGTCAGGGTTTCGCGGATCAGGTCCAGGCTGCCCGGCATGGCCAGCCAGGCGTGGAAGCTCTCCCAGCAGCGCACCTTGATGAAGTCCGGGTGGGCCACGATGTTCATCAGGCCGCTGCGGACCATGGCCGTCATCTCCCGGTAATAGGCCGCGAAACGCCTGTAACGTTCCTCCTCGCTCTCGCCCCGGCCCCAGTTTTTGGGTGACCCCACAGCCAGCATGCCCAGAAAGTGCAGACCGCCGATCACGTAGTCAAAAGGCCAGCGCGCCGCCAGCTCCCGCATATAGGGCATGCGCGAGGGGATCCAGTCCAGCTCCATGCCCAGCAGCACGCGCGGGGCTCCCGGCAGGTGGAAAAGCTCCCGCAAGGCCAGTACGTCGTCGACATAGCCCGGAAAATCCCCGGCCAGGTCGCCATGATACAGCGGGCAGGCATAACCCGGCGGCAGGGGCGAATGCTCGGAAAAGCCGTACCAGGCCAGTCCCAGACGCCGCGCGGCCTCGTACATTTGCGCCGCCGAGGCCTCGCCGTGGGAGATGAGGGTGTGATTATGCACGTCAGCGAGAATCATGCCGCGCCTCCCGTCAGGCGTCTTTCTGATTTGGGGGAATGCTGATTACTGAAAATTTTTGTTCTCCGCACAACGCCTGGAGCCTGCGTCACAACGGCCAAAGCACGGCGAACTGCGGGCAGAGGGCAAAAAGACCATTAATCGGCCTTCTCCAGAATCCGTCGGGCTTCGGCCACGTCCTCGCCGATCCGGCGGGTGAGCTCCTCCACCGAGGCGAAACGGCGCTCGCCGCGCAGCCGGGCCACGAACTCCAGGCGCACGCGCCGTCCGTACAGATCGGCCGAGGTATCCAGCAGAAAACTTTCCACAGTCACGTCCCGCCCCCCGAAGGTGGGCTTGCGCCCCACATTGGTCACGGCCTGATGCCAGGTTTCGTCCAGACGCACGCGGGCGGCGTAGACGCCTTCGGCGGGCAGCAGGGTTTCCGGCGGCAGCAGGTTGGCCGTGGGAAAACCCAGGCCGCCGCCGCGCCCCTCGCCGTGCACCACTTCGCCGGAAAAGCCGTAGCAGCGCCCCAGCAGGCGCGCGGCCTGCCAGACGTCGCCCCGGCTGATCAGGTCGCGCAGACGGGTGGAACTGACCACCGCGTCGTCCACAATGACCGGCGGCAACTGTTCCACCGCAAAGCCCCAGTCCGCGCCCAGGCTCCGTAACACTTCGGCATGGCCGCTGCGGCCCCGGCCCAGGGAAAAATCATACCCCACCACCAGACGGCGCAGATGCATGGGCAGCAGATAGCGACGCACGAATTCCTCGGGCGTCAGGGCGGCCAGTTCCTGGGTGAAAGGCAGCTCCAGCACGTGCTCCACACCCAGGCCCGCCAGCAGTTCCAGCCGCCGTTCCCGGCTGGTCAGCGGGGCGTGGGGCTTGTGCGGGGAGACGACCAGACGCGGGTGCGGCCAGAAAGTCACCAGCACGCAGGCCAGATCATCCTGGCGGCAGACATCCAGAGTGCGGCGGATCAGGGCTTGGTGGCCTTTATGCACGCCGTCGAAGTTGCCGATGGTGACGCCGGCGCCCGTCAGGGAGCCCAGGCCGTCCACGGAATGTACAAGTTGCATAGGTCGCGTCAGTTCCGAGCGTTGGAGGAAGGGAACGAATCTCCCGGGAGCAGAACCCGTTTTCCCAGCAGAATGAATCTTATTCCCTGGCAAGAAAACAGCCGATTACTGACTGGAGAGAATCCTCTTACAATACAGCCCTGGCCCATAATCGGTCGTTGGCGCAGACCAGGAGGCAAAAGCCGCTGTTGAAAACGGGCTCTAGGGGCAGTTTCTAAATGAGGATTTTCGTTCTCTGCCAAGGAAGGCGAGTCTTGGGCGGAGGGAGTATATTCAAACATATTCGACCTTCGCACGGGGCGAGCCTGACGCTGGCAGAGGGGGAAAGGACAATTTAGAAACTGCCCCTAAATCAATCTGTCGAAAATAATTTTGTACGCCCTGCGAATATGCAGCACCAGCCTGAGGGTCAGGCTGCGGGCCTGCTTTTCATCCTGCACGGAAAAAGAGCCCAGATGCCGGGCCACATCACTGAAATCCGCGTCGCCCTTGGGCTGAAGCATGCCCCAGTACTGCTGGGCGCGCTCCATGATCCGGGCGCTGAGCTTGTCCGGATGGGCAATACGGTAGGCATGCAAAAACGTGGCGAAAATATGCTCCGCATCCTGCGGGAAGGAACTGGACAGGGCCAGACGCCAGAGGGCCATGTACAGGCCGCGCCATTCCACCAGCATCTGGCGGCGGCGCATGAACTGCATGCGGCCGATGCCCATGAGCTCCAGCTCGGCCGTGAAGTCAGCGTCCTCCAACAGGGCCGCGAAATTCTCCAGAGCCTCCTGCACAACGCTCTTGTCGTCAAGCACTTCCGCAACGTTTTGCATAGGCCTTCCGTTCAGCTTTCCGTCCCGGCGTCGCTGTCGCCGCCGTCCTTGCGCCTGCGCGGCGAACGCCGACGGCGTTTGCGGCTGCCGTCATGCGGCTCGGCCTCACTGCGTCCGGCGGCATCGACGCGGGAACGCGGGGCATCCCCGGCATCATTCTTTCGCCTGGCGGGCACGGGCTCGCTGTCGGGAAAGCGGTTTTCGTGCAGGCTCTGCTGATGGCAGGCGTCCAGCAGCATGGCCAGCAACTGGACATCGTCCTCTTCCTCGCTCTGTTGGGCGAGTTCGCGCGCCAGGGCCGCGTAGCGGGCCACGCGCACGCGTTCCAGGCCGGTGAGCGTGCGGAAGCGCGCCTCCAAAATGGCGGTCAGGCGCGTGCCCGCCACCTTGGCCACGTCTTCGTCCGTGGGCAGGGGCAGTTCCATGAGCCCGATCTTGTAATGCTTGGCGATGCGCTCCAGCTCCATGCGCTGCATCACGTCCACCAGGGAAATCACCGTACCCGCGGCCCCGGCGCGCCCCGTGCGCCCGGCGCGGTGGATGTAGCTTTCATGGTCCTCCGGCGGCTCATAAAGAAAGACGTGCGACAGGGCCGGAATATCAATGCCCCGCGCGGCCACGTCCGTAGCCACCAGATATTGCAGGCGGCCCTTGCGGATTTTGTCCAGCACGGCCTCGCGCCTGTTCTGCGAAAGATCCGCCGAAAGCTCGTCGGCGCTGTAGCCGAAGCCCTGGAGCACGCCGGTCACATAGTGCACATTGGCCTTGGTGTTGCAGAAAATAATGGCTGAAGCCGGATTTTCCGTTTCCAGCAGGCGTACCAGGGCCCTGTCCTTGTCCATTGGCTTGACCTCGCAGAAGAGGTGCTGAACCTCGGCCACATGGACCTCTTTCTGGGACAGGGAAAGCAGGGCCGGTTCCGACATGAACTCGGCGGCCAGCTTGAGCACGTGCGGCGGATACGTGGCGGAAAACAGGCAGGTGTGGATGCGCTTTTTGGGCAGATAGCGCTGCACTTCCTTCATGTCCGGGTAAAAACCGATGGACAGCATGCGGTCGGCCTCGTCAAAGACCAGCACACGCAAGTCCTTGAGGTCCAGCGTGCGGCGCAGCAGGTGGTCCAGCACGCGGCCCGGCGTGCCCACAATGACCTGGGCCCCCTCGCGCAGGGCGTCCATCTGTTTTTTGTAGCCCACGCCGCCGTACACGGCCACGGTCCGGATGCCGGTATCCGCGAAAATCACGGCGGCCTCGCGTTCCACCTGCACGGCCAGCTCACGCGTGGGAGCGAGCACCAGGGCCTGCGGGGCCTTGAGTTCCGGATCCAGGCGGGGCAGCATGGGCAGCAGATAGCAGCCGGTCTTGCCGCTGCCCGTGCGCGACTGGACCATGATGTCCCGCCCTTCCAGCAGATAGGGCAAAGCCAGGGATTGCACCGGCATCAGGCTCTGCCAGCCCGCGCGGGCACAAGCCGCGCGCATGGCTTCAGGCAGGTCGGCCAAGCCGACTTTGGGCAGGGCGTTTTCCGGCTCGCTGACGGAGAGTTCCTCCGTGGCGAGGGGAGCGGCGTCTTCCGCCGGTTCCGGGGCGGAAACGTCCGCGCCGGGCATTGTGGTATCGGAGAGATCTTCTGACATATGTCATCCCGGCGGAATAAAACCGCCTTAGTATAAAGGTATTGTCAACAAGTTATAATGCCATAAACCACACTTTTCCGCAAGGTTCACCATGCGGACGGCAAAAGGGCGCATCCCCGCCGGGGAGGAGAGGCGCGCGAATAAGACGCGCGGCTTGCCTCCGCCGTCGATTGCGGATAAATTCAGCCCGCCGCGCGGGTGGGCACATCATGTGCCGTAGCCGCTCCGCGAGGATTTGTCCGCAAATCCTCGCCGCGAAATGCGAGCGGACGGGCTTTGCCGTCGTGAACGAGCATTTCAAGTGTTACATGCTCCAAGGAGAACATCCATGTCCAGTCAGCAGTCTTGCCGGCACGGGGAAGATGCCCCGGCTGACTTCGCGCCCGACTTCAGCAAGGGCCTTGTGCCCGCCATCGCCCAGGACCAGGCCACGGGCGAGGTGCTCATGCTGGCCTATATGAACGAGGAGGCCTGGCGCAAGACCTTGGAGACCGGCGAGGCCCACTACTGGAGCCGCAGCCGCAAGGAACTCTGGCACAAGGGCGGCACGTCCGGCCATGTCCAGAAGGTGCGCTCCCTGCGTCTGGACTGCGACAGCGACACCGTGCTGCTGCTCATCGAGCAGGTGGGCGGCGCGGCCTGCCACAGCGGGCGGCGCTCCTGCTTTTACCGGGAATGGGAGGACGGAGCCGTGACCGTCTGTTCGCCCCAGGTGTTCGATCCCCAAAAAGTTTACGGCGGAGAAAGGAAATCCTCATGAGCGCGCAGACGCAGCCGATCATCAAACTGGGCGTGCCCAAGGGCTCGCTGGAAGAAGCCACCATCAATCTTTTCGAACGCGCGGGCTGGAAAATCCGCAAGCACACCCGCAACTATTTCCCGGACATCAACGATCCGGAAATCGCGGCCTCGCTCTGCCGCGTGCAGGAAATCGGCGGCTATATCGAAGCCGGGGTGCTGGATGTGGGCATTACCGGCCTGGACTGGCTGTCCGAGCGCGGGCATGAGGACAAGGTGGCGCGCATCGCGGACCTGGTCTATTCCAAAACCTCCAACCGGCCCTGCCGCTGGGTGCTGGCCGTGGCCGGGGATTCGCCTTATACCCGCGCCGCCGACCTGGCCGGAAAACGCATCGCCACGGAGCTGGAAGGCCTGACCCGCCGCTATTTCGCCAAAGCGGGCGTGGATGTGGATGTCTTCTACTCCTGGGGGGCCACCGAGGCCAAGGTGGTGGAAGGCCTGGCCGACGGCATTGTGGAAGTGACCGAGACCGGCACTACCATCCGCGCGCACGGGCTCAGGATCATCGACGAGGTCATGGTCTCCTACCCGGTGCTCATTGCCAACAAGGAGGCCTGGGAGGACCCGCGCAAGCGGGCCAAGATCGAACAGCTCACCCTGCTTTTGCAGGGCGCGCTGCGCGCCGAAAACCTGGTGGCCATCAAGATGAACGCCCCCGCGGCCCATCTGGACGCCATCCTGGAAATGCTGCCCTCGCTCAATTCGCCCACGGTATCGCCTCTGCGCGACGGGCGCTGGCTGTCCGTGGAAACAGTGGTGGAGATCGGCATTGTGCGCGATCTCATCCCGCGCCTGCGCGAAGCCGGGGCCGAGGGCATTATTGAATACGCGTTGAACAAGGTCATCTAGGGTCTGTTAACACTATAGAATTTTTGTTCGCCTGCAAGGAAGATAAACCTGCTTTGAGGGAGTGTACTCTTCTGGTACTCGACCGAAAAAGCAGGTGAAATCTGACGCGGCAGGAGGGCAAAAAGGCATAGCGTTAACAGGCCCTAGGGTAAAATCACTTCTCAACGTCAATCTGCTCCAGAGACTGTTAACGCTATGCCTTTTTGCCCGGCCCACGACTGAAGCAAAGCCGGTTTTTCCGGAAAATCCCGCCGGACGCAATGCCGGACACTGCGAAGAAGATGCGCCCGCCTTGAGCGCGCAAAGGAGATTTCATGGAGACCGATGAAAGCCGCGAACTTCTGGAAAGCCTGCCCGAGCTCCAGGCGGACGAAACCTTCTGTTTTGACTGCAATCCACAGGTGCCCTGTTTCAACCGCTGCTGCGCGGAGCTGACACTGCCGCTCACGCCGTATGACGTACTGCGCCTGCGCCGCCACATGGGCATTACCAGCGAGGAGTTCCTGAATACCTTCGCCACCATGCGCTCCTTTCCGGACACGGGCTTTCCCCTGCCCATGCTGCGCATGCTCCAGGGCCCCGGCGAGCCCTGCCCCTTTGTGGGCCCGGCGGGCTGTTCGGTCTATGAGGACCGGCCCGGCGCCTGCCGCTGCTACCCGCTGGGGCGCGGCACCAAGATGGCCGAGAACGGGGTGGCCGAACGCTTTTTCGTGGTGCGCGAGCCCCATTGCCACGGCTTTGACCAGGGCACGCAGCGCACGGCGCGCCAGTGGTTCGAGGACCAGGGCCTTTCGGAATACAACGCGGCCAACGATCGCTACATGCGGCTCATGGCCCTGGTGCGGGCCACCGGCAAGCCGCTGGAAGCGCGCCTGGCGACCATGAGCGTGCTCTGCCTCTACCAGTTGGACAAATTCCGCGAGCTCATCACCCATATGCGCATTTTTGAACATGTGGACATTGACGCTGCGCGCCGGGCCGCCATCATGGAGGACAGCCAGGCCGGCGACGTGGCCGCTCTGAACTTCGGCCTGGACTGGATGGAGCTGATAATCTTCGGCAAAAGCCAGGGCCTGAACAAAAAATAGCTACGCCGGTTTCAACGCGGCAAACGCTTGCGAAAAACCGCCGGGCCTTGTGTCCCGGCGGTTTTTCGCGTTTCCGGGCCCGGCCCCCGCCCGCCCGGCAACGGCTTTGTTTATCGCGCTCGTGACAAATTTCTTTTACAAGATAAAAAAAATCTGCTAATCGGAAGTTGTGCGGACCAATCCATGCCGTTCTTTTTTATATTATTTATAATAATTTTAAATAGTTATGGCATGAGAAACTCAAAAACACGCGCTTGAGGCGGCGCTGTTTTTCCGTTCCGCGCGGCCCTGTTGTCTGTGCCCATATCCCCGGCCGCCCACCGGCCACAATCGCACGGGAGGAGCGTATGAGTTTTGGCAGGCAAGTGTATGATTTTCTATTGAGCGGTTCACAGGCATACGCCAAATGGGATTTGGAGGTTTCAACCTCCATTCTCAGAAACCGCAAAAAACTGCTCATTCTGCTGGCGCTGGCCGTGCCCATTCTGGCCGGTTGCCTGGCTGAAGCCTACGAGTACCACGAGATGCTCGGCGGCAAGAGCGCGTATGCTCCGGCCTTTTACACCACCACCATCTTTCTGGCCTCCATCGCCGTGGGTCTGGCCGCGGGCCTGATCACCGGCTGTATCGGCGCGGGCGGCGGCTTCATCATCACCCCGGCCCTGATGGCCGTGGGCGTCAAGGGCATTCTGGCTGTGGGCACGGACCTGTTTCACATTTTCGCCAAGGCCATCATGGGCACCACGGTGCACAAAAAGCTGGGCAACGTCTCGGGCAAACTGGCCATCGCCTTCCTGGTGGGCTCCATTGTGGGCACGTTCATCGGCGGCGCCATCAACAAAGGCCTGTACAACGCCGATCCCCTGCTCTCCGAGCTGTTCATCAGCACCATTTACGCCGTGCTGCTGGGCTTCCTGGGCTTCTACGCCCTGTTCGACTTTCTGAAAGCCACGCGCGGCGGCAGCAAAGCGGCCAGCCAGAGCGCCCACGGCGGCAGCGCGGGCCTGACCAGCCTGTCCGTCAGAATGCAGAGCCTGACCGTGCCGCCCATGATCTCCTTCGACGAGGATCTGGTGCCCGGCGGGCGGCGCATCTCCGGCTGGATCGTGGCCGCCGGCGGCATGGTGGTGGGCCTGCTGGCCGCCATCATGGGCGTGGGCGGCGGTTTCGTGACCTTCCCCATGTTCGTCTACATTTTCGGCGTGTCCTCCATGACCACGGTGGGCACGGACATTCTGCAGATCATCTTCACCGCCGGTTTCGCCGCCGTGGGCCAGTACGCCATTTACGGCTACGTGTTCTACACCCTGGCCATCGGCATGCTGCTGGGCTCGCTGCTGGGCATCCAGGTCGGCGCGCTGACCACCAAGGTGGTCAAGGGCATCCATATCCGGGGCTTTTACGCCATTTCGATCATTGCCGGTTTCATCAACCGCGCGGCCACGCTGCCCAAAAAGCTTGTGGAGATGGAGGTGCTCCACTGGTCGCCCAGTGTGTGCAACATCATCCAGGACGTGGGCAATGTGGTCTTCTGGGTTGTGGTGGCCTTTTTCGGCATCTGGGTCTTCAGCAAATTCTTCCTTAATCTCGGCAAACTCAGAGGGGAGGCCTGATCATGCTTATTCACGAAAAAGGCCCCTTTATCCGGGGCAGCCTGTTGCTGATCTCTTTCCTTGTGCTTTTCGCCGTGCTGCTCACGCCCATCATGCGTGACGAGAACGGCAATCATATGACCGGCCTGCAATACGCGGACAATGTCTTTAACGAACTCTCCAAGGGTTCGTCCTACTTCATTCCCGGCGTGCGCGAGAGCGTCAAGAGCGTGGACGGCAAGATGGTCCAGATGACGGTGACCATGAAAAAAGCCGCCCTGGCCCCCCTGGCCGTGGCCCTGCTGCAAAAGTCCGGCGCCACCGAGGCCGTGGCCGACGGCGGCAAGGTGAGCTTCAAGGGCGACCTGGGCCTGATCCTGACTTCCGCTACGGACGACGCGGACGCGCTGTACCACAACAACGCCGACGCCGTGAGCCAGAAATACGGCGGCGAACCGGCCCTCAAAGTCGCGGCCGCCTGGTGGTACCTGCTGTCGCCGAGCATCAAGGAGCTCCAGAAGCAGCGCCTGTTCGGCGAGGCCCAGGTGGTGGATCACGTCCTGCGCCGCGCCGTGGAACCGGGCAATAACTTCTACAGCGTGGTTCCGGCCAAGGTTTCCGAGCACGTCTGGCTGATGAGCGGCATGCTGATCTTCTACGTGCTGTACACCCTTTGGTACGGTTTCTCCATCTTCGAGCTCTTCGAGGGCATCGGCCTGGCCATGACCAAGTCCAAGGTCAAGCAGGAAAGCTGATCAGCCCTGTTTCCCAGCTCTTTTGCCGGCCGCAACGCACTGCCGTTGCGGCCGCTTTTATTGACGAGGGCCGCGCCGCTGCCTATTATCAACCGCAGAGGGAACGGTGCGGAAAAACTATGAACACTAACGAGATGGAATCATACAGCCTGTGGCGGCCCAACAGCTTCGAAGTTTTTCAGGAAGCCCGCCGCCAGGGCGCGCGGATCAGACTCGGCTGCCATATGCGCATGGGCGGCGGCACAACCGACGTTCTGCTGAAAGGACAGTTCCTGGAAGTCACCGGCAGTGTCGCGCTGTTTGAAGTCAAGTCGCATGAAACCCTGCCCGGCAAGAGCAAGCCCGTTGATCCCGCCTGCGAGTTCTCTTTCAGCCTTGATCAGGACGCGCCCTCCGGAATCACTGAAAAAATGGGCTATTCCGGCCGGGCCACCATTCTGGAAAACCGGACGGACGAGGACGGCATGCCGCGGAGAATGCTGCTGCGCCTCTCCCGGCAGTATGTCACCCGCCGCCTGCGGCGGGACAAGCGCCTGGACTGGAATGCGGAGAACACCGGCCTGCTCGGCCTGCTGGTGATTGCCGACCCGCCCTCCAGCCGACAGGAACTGAGCGCCCGGATCAAAGACTATTACAAGCTGCACGGCGGAAAAAATCCGGGCCTGATCAATATCTCGGCGGGCGGCGCCTGCCTGTGCGTGGAGGGAGACTTGGCGCGCAGGCCGCTCATGGCGCACGAGCTGTATCTTTTTCTTCTCGCGTCCAAAACCGCTGACCAGGGCGAGCCGCCCTACATTTTTACGGGCAAAAAAGTGGGCCTCAGTCGCGACGTCTGCGAACAGGGCGCCGCACTGCGCATGCGCTTTCTCTATGAGCTGGATTGGACCAAAAGCCCGTCCGCCCTGCACTGGACGGATATCGAATCTTCCGGCTCGGAGCGTCTGCGCCACCTCATCCGCGATCTGAACGATACCGTCGCCCCGGCGCAGGACCAGGCTGTGGGCCTTTAGAGCAGCTTGACGTTGAGAATTGACATTCTCAACGTTGACGTTTCCGCCGCCCCGCGTTCCAGCGGTACGCGCCGTCGAGCCGCCTCCCGGCCCGACGGCGTTACATACCTTCCATGCGCTGCAGCGCTGCATCCCCCCGCCCGCTCCCGACGTTGCCGTAAACCCTCCTGGCACCGGATTTGCATATTTCAGTGCGGCCGCCCGTGCGGGCGGAAAATTTGACCCCTGACCGCCGCTGCGGATATCTGGAGGATACGTCATGGAAATTTCCGGCATCAACTCTTCACTGCCCTTTGCGTTCACCATGCCCGACAAGGACGACTCCGGCTCCACCCCCGCCGCCGTGCAGGATACCGTGGACATTCGCGCGCCCCAGCTGCTGGAGGACGACGAAGTGGACGGCGTGCTGGACGATACCCTGAACATGATCGCCCAGGACAATGTGGGTGCCCTGTCCGTGCATGGGGGATTGAGCCAGAGTCGCGTGTTCGCGCTTCTCGGCCTGTAGAATCCCCTCTCCGCCACCCGCGTCGAACAAAATTCCTACAGTGGCGGCGGATTCTCACCATCGCTTCCGGTTTCCGTGAATTTGACACCGCCGCAGCCAAAAGGGTATCAGATTCCGTCTCCGCGCACGCGCCGCCGCTTTGGCGGCGCGTCCGGCATTTTTTACCGCAGCTTGCAATAAGGATACGGCGATGACGGATATTGATCGGCAGATGGCCCTTATCAAACGCGGCGTGGCTGAACTGATCGACGAGGGCGAACTGCGCAAAAAGCTGGCGCGCGGCGTGCCCTTGCGCGTCAAGGTGGGCTTTGACCCCACGGCTCCGGACCTGCACCTCGGGCATACTGTGGTGATGCACAAGATGCGTCATTTCCAGGAGCTGGGGCACACGGTCATTTTTCTGATCGGCGATTTCACCGGCCGCATCGGCGACCCTTCGGGCCGTTCGGAAACCCGCCCCCCGCTGACGGAGGAACAGGTTCTGGCCAATGCCGAAACCTACAAGAAGCAGGTTTTCAAAATCCTGGACCCGAAAAAGACCCAGGTGGAATTCAACTCCCGCTGGCTGAGCAAGCTGGACGCCACGGGTTTCATCAAGCTGGCCTCCAGCTATACTGTGGCCCGCATGATGGAGCGCGACGACTTTGAAAAGCGCTTCCGCGAGCAGCGCCCCATTTCCATCCACGAATTTCTCTATCCGCTCTGCCAGGGCTTTGACTCGGTTTCGCTGAAAACCGACGTGGAAATGGGCGGCACGGACCAGAAGTTCAACCTGCTGGTGGGCCGCAACCTCCAGGCCCATTACGGGCAGGAAAGCCAGTGCATTTTGACCATGCCCCTGCTGGAAGGCACGGACGGCGTGCGCAAGATGTCCAAGTCCTACGGCAACTACATCGGCATTGATGAGCCGCCGGCGGAAATTTTCGGCAAGGTCATGGGCGTGTCCGACGAGCTCATGTGGCGCTATTACGAGCTGCTTTCAGCCAAAAGCCTGGAAGAGATCGCGGCCCTGAAGCGGGATGTGGCCGAAGGCCGCGTGCATCCCAAGGCCGCCAAGGAAGCCCTGGCTCATGAAATGGTCAGCCGCTACCACAGCGGGAAGGACGCCGATGAGGCCCGCCAGGGCTTCAACGCGGTGTTCGCGGACGGCGGCGTGCCCGCCGACGCGCCCTCCCTCTCCTGCCAACACGGCGAGGACAGCACGCCCCCGGCCTTTCTGGAGGCCGCCGGGCTGGTCAAGAGCCGGGGCGAGGCCAAGCGTCTGATCAAGGAAGGCGCGCTCTCGGTGGACGGTCAGCGTTGCGACGACGCGCTGGCCCCGCTGCCCGCCGGGGATTATGTGATCAAACTGGGCAAAAAGCGCTTTCTGAAACTCAACGTGCGCTGAATCGCGGCACTGCTCCATATTTTCAACGGGCGGCCCCTCGGGGCCGCCCGCATTGCTCTATAAAGGAGACGGCATGCGCGCTGCCTTTGTTGCGATCGGGTTGGCTTTGCTGGCCTGCCTGCTGCCCTTCGGCATGCACCCCCTGGCCGCCGGGCCGGGCGCTCTCCCACAAAAGATGGACGTGGCGGCCCTGACCTGCCGCGATCTGGACGCGAACGGACGCCCGCCGCTGCCGCCGCTCTGGCTGGACGGCTACGTCAGCGCACAGATGAATCTGGACTATGCGCCCGTGGGCTTGTGGCGCACCAAATACTTTGTCGCGGAACTGCCTCTTATTCTGGCCTCGCAGTGCCGCCGCACGCCGGACATGACCATCACCGAGGCCTGGAAAACAGTCAAAATGTACGAGAAGCAAGACGATAAGGTCTATCTGGACGCACCTTGCTCGGATTTGCTCAGATTGAACAAGAAACATGGCGTGGATTTTACGAGCCTGGCTCTCTGGTGGGACGGCTGGCGCGGATGGCAGGAACGCGGGACATACCAAGAGGAACCGCAAGAAGCCGTAACGGATCGGGGCGGAGCCTTGGAAGCGGCCTGCAAGGCCAACCCCCGGAAGCCGCTCATGCAAATTCTTACCGGACTGCGGGGCCACGCCGCGCGGCCGGACGCGGAATAGCGCCGCCCCTTTTGGGAAAAGTTTGCTTCAGCTTTCCAGGGCCAGATTCGCGGCGGCGGTGGCGTGCAACACAGTGGTGTCGAAAAGAGGCAGTTCGGCGTCCTCGGGCCGCAGCAGCAGGCCGATTTCCGTGCAGCCCAGAATGACGCCACGCGCGCCACGCCCGGCCAGTCCGGCCATGGCCGCCTGAAACTTTTTCCGGGAATCCTCGCGAATCACGCCCAGGCAGAGCTCCTCGAAAATGACCTTGTTGATCATGTCGCGTTCCGGCGCGTCCGGAATCAGCACCTCAAGACCCTGCCGACGCAGCCTGCCGCAGTAAAAATCCTCTTCCATGGTGTAACGCGTGCCCAGCAAGCCCACCGAGCGCAGGCCGCGTCCCAGGATTTCGGCGGCCGTGACGTCCGCGATGTGCAGCAGGGGAATGGAGACCGCCGCCTGAATCCGGGGGGCTACCTTGTGCATGGTGTTGGTGCAGATGACGATGAAATCCGCGCCGCCCTTCTCCAGGTTTTGCGCCGCCGCGCCCAGCAGCAGCGCGCTCCTGTCCCAGTCCCCGGCGGACTGGCAGGCCTCGATTTCCTGAAAATCCACGCTGTAGAGCAGGCAACGGGCCGAATGCAGGCCGCCCAGGCGTTCCTTCACCACCGTGTTGACGATCCGGTAATAACTGACCGTGCTTTCCCAGCTCATGCCGCCCAACAGGCCGATGGTCTTCATGCGCGCCTCCTTCCGTTTCCGGGGCTTTTCCCCTACCATGATCCACAGCGGAGGGGAATATGCGAAAACTGTACGTGGCGATGGTGGGCCTGCCCGCGCGCGGCAAGTCCACGCTGGCGCGGCGCATCCGCCAGGGCCTGCTGGCCGAGGGCATCCGGGCGCAGATCTTCAACAACGGCGACATGCGCCGGGCCCTGGTGGGCGCGGAATCCACGGAGCCGGATTTCTACAATCCGGAAAACAGCGCTGGCCGCGAAATCCGCGAGCAGATCTGCCTCCGCAACATGGCCCGAGCCCGGGCCTGGCTGGCCGAACAGGGCGAGGTGGCCATCCTGGACGCCACCAACGCCAGCCGCGCCCGGCGGATTCTCATCGAACAGACCCTCACCGACCACCCCGTGCTCTTTGTGGAGTGCGTCAACGAAGACCCGCTGCTGCTCAACGCCTGCATCCGCCGCAAAACCACCCTGCCCGAATACGCGTCCTACAACGAGGCTGACGCCCTGGACAGTTTCATGAAGCGCATCGGCTATTATGAATCCATCTACAGCCCGCTTCAGGATGAAAAATTCTGGCTCTGCGTGGATTCCACGGCCAACCGCATTCTGGACGAACGCCCCTGCGAAGGCTCGCCCTATTATCCGGCCATCCGCGAGATTGTGGTCAGCGTCTGGGTGCACAGCCTTTACCTGGCCCGCCACGGCCAGACGGAATTCAACGTGCAGGGCCGCATCGGCGGCGATCCCCCGCTCACGGCCCTGGGCCGCTCCCAGGCCGAAGCCCTGGCCCGGCACATGCGCGACCGGCGCATCGACTGGGTGTTCACCTCCACCCGCCTGCGCTCCCACGAAACAGCGGCCCCGCTGCTGGTTGAACGCCCCGGCGCGCACGCCATGGCTCTCAAGGAGTTTGACGAAATCTGGGCCGGAGACTGCGAAGGCATGCTCTATTCGGAAATCCGCCAGAGCATGCCCGACGTCACGGCGGGCCGCAACGCGGACAAATACGGCTACGCCTATCCCAACGGCGAAAGCTACGCCATCCTGCGCGAACGCGTGCAGCGCGGCCTCAGGCGCGCGCTCTTTCTGGCCGGGGACGCGCCCCTGCTCATCGTGGGGCATCAGGCCATCAACCGGGTGCTGCTCTCGCTCTTTCTGCGCCAGCGCAGCGAGGACGTGCCCTATATCTACATTCCCCAAAACCAGTATTACTACATTTCCCTGACCCCGCACCGCAAGGTCTTCGAGCGCGTCCCCTACGAACGGACGGGGCGGGACTGAAGCCGGGGCCCCGCCGCTTTATGCCGCGCCGCGCTCCTTTTTCCGCCCGCTCTCCGGCAGCTTGACGGCGCGCACCTCGTCGATGCGCTGGCGGTCCATGCGAGTGATCTCCAGCTCCCAGCCCTGGAGGCGCAATCGCTCGCCCGTCACCGGAATGTGTCCCAGGCGCTCCAGGATCAGCCCGGCCAGGGTGGCGCTGGCGGAACGCGGCGGCAGGCTGATGCCCAGCCAGGCCGTGACCGCGTCCACGGAAAGCCTCCCCGGCATGCGCCAACTGCCGTCGGGCAGGCGGCAGGATTCGGGCCCGGCGGGCAAATCCCCCACCTGACCGGCCAGCACGCTGAGCAGCTCGGCGGGCGTGATCATGCCCACCACGCTGCCGTATTCGTCGCGTACAAAGGAGAGCGGCGCGGGATGCGCGCGAAAATCGTCCAGAATGTCCGCCAGGGCCGTGTGCTCGAAAATGGTCGGCGCGGAACGGATGTAGTCCGTCAGTTTCCAGGGCGCATCCCTGGAGACGTCCGGCGCGGGCAGCAGCAGTTCACCCGTGCGCACCACGCCCAGCACGTCGTCCGTTTCGCGGCGCAGCACGGGCAGCCAGGGCAGAGCGGCCGCCGCCGCGAAACGGTAGACAGTCTCGCGGTCGGCGCGGCTGTCCAGCCAGTTCACGCGCTGACGCGGAATCATGATAAAGCGGGCCGTGCGCCCGCTCAGGCGGATGACGCGGGCCACCATGTCCCGCTCTTCCGGGGCGAACAGCGCGCCCCGGCTCTCCCCGGCCAGAGCCGCCGCGTCAAGCTGGGCGTCGCCGTGGCCGGACCGCCCGCCCAGCAGCCCCAGCACCACGCGGGCTGTGGACTCGCGCATGTCGCGCATGCTGATGCGCTTGCGCCGGTTGCGCAGCGCCCACTGATTGCAGGCTTCCACCAGCACGGCGAAAATAATGGCCGCGTACAGATAGCCCTTGGGAATATGATAGCCCAGGCCGTCGGTCAGCAGCCCCAGGCCGATCATCAGCAGAAAGCCCAGACAGAGCACGATGACCGAGGGATGGCGCTCCACAAAGCGGAGCAGCGGCGCGGCGGCCAGAGCCATGACCAGCATGGCCGCGACCACGGCCAGCATCATCACCGAGACATGGTCCACCATCCCCACGGAGGTGATGATGGAATCCAGGGAAAAGACGGCGTCCAGGGCGATGATCTGCGCAATCACCCGCCAGAAGCCCGCGTGACGCCCCGCGTCCGCGGGACCGGACACCTGGCCTTCCAGGCGTTCGTGCAGCTCCAGCGTGCCCTTGAGAAGCAGGAACAGGCCGCCGCCTATCAGAATCAGATCCCGCGCGGAAAAGGCGCGCCCTCCCAGGGTGAACAGGGGCGCGGTGAGCCCGATGATCCAGGCGATGGCCGCCAGCAGGACCAGGCGCATGAGCAGGGCCAGCCCCAGGCCGGTGAGAAAGGCATGGCGCTTCTGCTCGGCGGGCAGCCGTCCCACCAGAATGGAGATGAATACCAGGTTGTCCACGCCCAGCACCACTTCCAGCAGTACCAGCGTGCCCAGACCGGCCCAGGCCGAAAGCTCCGTAATCCACGAAAAATCCCACATATCCTTTCCGCTGTTTATCGCGGGCCGCAAGGGCCCTGGAAAATAAAAAAAGGGGGCCGAAGCCCCCTTTCAGGTTCAATCAACAACGAGACTACTCTGCATGCGCGCCGCATGACGCGCAATTCCGTCTGCCGGCATGCTTATTCCGCGGCCAGTTGGATGCGGGTAAAGCCCGTCACCGTGATGGTGTCGCCCACGGCCTTGCCGGCTTCGCGCACGATATCGCTCACGCTCTTCTTGTCGTCGCGGATAAAGGGCTGTTCCATCAGGCAGACTTCCTTCTGGAACTTCTTCACCGCGCCGTCGGCGATCTTGTCCACGATATTGGCGGGCTTGCCTTCTTCCAGGGCCTTCTGGCGGTAGACTTCGCGCTCGCGTTCCACGGCGGCCTGGTCCAGGCTTCCGGCGTCCAGAGCCATGGGGCTGGCGGCGGCCACCTGCATGGCCAGGTTCTTGGCAAGCTCCTTGACTTCGGGCGCATTCACGCTCTCGGCCTTGCCGCAGGTCAGGAAGACCAGCACGCCGATTTTGCCGTTGGCGTGGATGTACTGCCCGATAACTTCATTGTCGGACTGGCGGGTATGGCGCGCGAACTTGCCGAGCTGCATGTTTTCGCCCACCGAGGCGATGAGCTGCTTGACCTCGTCGCCCACCACGCCGTCCAGGGCGGTGGGATCAGCCGGATTGTGCTCCAGCACGGCCTGGGCCACGCGGGCGGCCATGTTCTGGAACTGATCGCCGCGGGCCACGAAGTCGGTTTCGCACATCAACGAAGCCATTGCCACGTGCTTGCCGTCAGGGCTGGTCACGGCGGTGACCACGCCTTCGCAGGTGGCGCGGCCGGACTTTTTGGCGGCCTTGGCCATGCCCTTCTGGCGCAGCCAGTCCACAGCCTTTTCCAGGTCGCCGTTCACTTCCACCAGGGCTTTTTTGCAGTCCATCATGCCCGCGCCGGTTTTCTCGCGCAGTTCTTTGACCATTTGAGCGCTGATTGCCATTGTCGTCTCCAGATGCGTCCGGCCAATGCGCCGGAGTTGCTGCGTAAAAAATTTCAAGAAGGGCAGCGCAGACCCGTAACGATCGCGCTGCCCTGAAAATACGAAATCGCGGACCCCGATTATTCGGCGGGAGCGGCTTCCTGCGCGGGGGCGGCCTCAGCGGCCGGAGCGCTTTCAGCGGCGGCGGCTTTCTGCATGGCCTCTTCGGCGTTGGCGGCGTCCTTGTGGTCCTTGCTCATGGCCTCGCCTTCCATGCAGGCTTCGGAGAAAGCGGCCACAAAGAGTTTGATGGCGCGGATGGCGTCGTCGTTGCCGGGAATAATGTAGTCGATGAGGTCCGGATCGCAGTTGGTGTCCGTGACGGCCACGATCGGGATGCCCAGCTTGCGGCATTCCTTCACCGCGATGTCTTCACGGTTGGGGTCGATGATGAAGGCCAGCTGCGGCAGGCGGTCCATGTTCTTGATGCCGCCCAGAGTTTCCTCCAGCTTCTTCATCTCGCGCTCCAGAAGCAGGATTTCCTTTTTCTGGTAACGGTTGATGGAGCCGTCGGCAAACATGGCTTCCAGCTTCTTGAGGCGGTCCACGCTTTTCTGGATGGTCACGAAGTTGGTCAGGGTGCCGCCCATCCAGCGGTTGGTCACATGAAACTGGTTGGCGCGACCGGCTTCGGCGGCCACGGCCTCCTGGGCCTGGCGCTTGGTGCCGATAAAGAGCACCTTGCCGCCCTTGGCCACGGTGTCCACGATTTTATCGTGGGCCACGCGGAAAAGCTTCACGGTCTGCTGCAGGTCGATGATATGGATGCCGTTGCGCGCGCCGAAGATGTAGGGGCGCATTTTGGGGTTCCAGCGCCGGGTCTGGTGCCCGAAGTGCACCCCGGTTTCCAGCATCTGCTTCATGCTGACGTAAGCCATTGTGATCCTCCAATGGGTTGGTTTCCTCCACTCCGGCTTGTGCTGTTCTCTTCACCCGCCGTGGGTCGGACGCGACGCGCGTCCGCGGAACGGGCACCCCGAGAACCGCCGGAGTGTGTGTAATGGAACGGCTTCTATAGCCCAAAGCCGTATGGATGGCAAGAGGATGCCCCCATGCGGACAGGGCGGACGAGCAGGCCTGCGGCAAGAGTAAAAATCCCCCCGACATCACCCTCTTCCTGATCTTCTTTTTTCTCAGCAACGTGCTTTGCTGAAACAAAACATGGAAAGCTACAGCCACCGAGCCCGACGGCACAGAAAAATGGGGGATAATTTATGTAAGAGAGAGAGAGAGAGAGAGAGAGAGAGACGCGCTCAGCCGGAAGAACCCAACGCCGCGCCCGGCCGCGCGCGTGAGTCCGGCGGCCGGGCAAAGAGAACTTCCTCACCCGCTCCGGGCTTTTTTTGCAGCGGCAAGCGCACGGAAGGCCGCAAACGTGATTCAGAGTCCTTTGAGGAGAGCTGGCCCCACGGGGCAATCAAATGAATGCTTCAATCGCCGGATATTATTCGCTTCCATACCTGTGTTTTCCTTCCTCAGACCCGCGAACGCGGCCGACATAGTCGGCAATTGAGCGGAGGGCCGGTTTTGCAAAATTTCCGTAACGTTACAGCAAGGCTGACGCAAGAGTATTTTTCTTTTTCGCTCCATTCGACTGCCCTGGGCAAACTCCCGCTTGTCGTTGACAGCGCGCATGTAAAAATCGTATGAAATCAACAAGTACGCTTGCCAGCCTTGTTTTGCGGATTCCCCCCACCTTCCGTCCCAACGTCCGGCCTTAGTCCCCTCTCTTTTTTTATAGTTCCTATACAAAACGAGATCCAGTTGGTCACCCGGTGATGAAACAAGCTGCAAGCTTTGTCGCCAGGGCCTGTCTTTTCCGGCGTCCGCCGGTTTCAGCCGTTCCGTAAGATCGACCGCTTTCAGGCCGTGGCGCATATACACCAACTACAGCTCAATTCTCCGCAGGAGGATTTATGCGTCCTACGCTATTTCCCAAGCTCCGATACTTCAAAGAACGCCTCAGCGAAATGGGAGGCGAATTATTCTCCGATTCCGAATACAGCGAACGCCAAGGCGGGCGCTCCTGGGAAGATTATTACCGCCGCCGCTGGCAGTACGACAAGGTGGCCCGCTCCACCCACGGCGTCAACTGCACCGGCTCCTGTTCCTTTGACGTGTTCGTCAAGGACGGCATCATCGTCTGGGAAGCCCAGAAAACCGATTATCCCACGCCGCATCCGGATTTCCCCGATTACGAACCCCGAGGCTGCCCGCGCGGCACATCAGCCTCATGGTACGTATACAGCCCGCTGCGGGTGCGCCATCCGCTCATCCGGGGCAAGCTGCTTGAGTTCTGGCGCGCGGCGCTGCAAGAGCACGGCGATCCGGTGGAAGCCTGGGCTTCCATCGTCAACGACCCCGTGAAACGGGGGGCCTACCAGCGGGCGCGCGGCAAGGGCGGTTTTGTGCGCTGGACCTGGGACGAGGCCGCCGAGATGTTCGCCGCCTCCATGGTGCACACCATCCGCCGCTACGGACCGGACCGCATCTTCGGCTTCACGCCCCTGCCCGCCATGTCCATGGTCAGCTTCGCCTCGGGCGCGCGCTTTTTCAGTCTCATCGGCGGCAGCATGATCAGCTTTTACGACTGGTACTGCGACCTGCCCCCGGCATCGCCGCAGATCTGGGGCGAACAGACCGACGTGCCCGAAAGCGCGGACTGGTACAACGCGGGCTATATCATCGCCTGGGGCTCCAACCTGCCCCAGACGCGCACGCCCGACGCCCACTTCTTTACCGAGGCCCGCTACCGGGGCACGAAAATCGCCGCCGTGTCGCCGGACTACGCGGACTTCACCAAGTTCGCGGACCACTGGCTCACAGTGAAGCCCGGCACGGACGCGGCCCTGGGCATGGCCATGACCCACGTGGTGTTCAAGGAATACTTCCTGGACCGCCGCGTTCCCTATTTCGAGGATTACGCCCGGCGCTTCACCGACCTGCCCTGCCTTGTCCTCCTGGACGGCACGGACAACCAGCATACTCCCGGCCGTTTCGTGCGCGCTTCGGACATCGGGCGCGAGGGCAACAATCCGGAATGGAAAACCGTGGTCTACGACGCCGCGCGCAACGGCCCGGCCGTGCCCATGGGCAGCGTGGGCGCGCGCTACGGCGAGGACGGCCGCTGGAATCTGCACATGCGCGACGAGGCCGACGAGGCCGAACTCACGCCGCTGCTGCGCATGGAGGAAGCCCCCGGAATCCAATGGACCATGGCGGCCTTTCCTGTTTTCGACGCCGGAAAGCCCTCCGTCAAACTGCGTCCCGTGCCGTACGTCACCTTGCACACGGCCGAGGGCCCGCGCCGCGTGACCACGGTCTTTGAGCTGCTGGCCGGAAGCCTGGGCGTGGACCGGGGGCACGGCGGCGACGTGGCCCGCGATTATGACGACGCCGGGGTCAACGGCACCCCTGCCTGGCAGGAAGCGCTCACCGGCGTGCCGCGCGAACAGGTCATCCAGGTGGCCCGCGGCTTCGCGGACAATGCCGCCGCCACGAACGGCCGCTCCATGATCGTCATGGGCGCGGGCATCAACCACTGGTACAACAACGACGTCATCTACCGCAGCATTCTTTCCCTGACCACGCTCTGCGGCTGCCAGGGCGTCAACGGCGGCGGCTGGGCCCACTATGTGGGCCAGGAAAAGGTGCGCCCGCTCTCCGGCTGGACCACGGTGACCATGGCCGGGGACTGGACCGGGCCGCCGCGCCTGCAGAACGGCACCTCCTTCTACTATTTCGCCATTGACGCCTGGCGCTATGAACTGCTGAACATGGGGCGCATGTGCCCGCCCGGCCAGGAAGGCGTCCTGCCCGACCACCCGGCGGACTGCAACGCCGTGGCCGCGCGCCTGGGCTGGCTGCCGTTTTACCCGCAGTTCCAGGAAAACTCCCTGGAGATCTGCCGCAAGGCCGAAGCCGACGGCGCGACCAGCGACGAGGAGATCATCAGGCATGCCGTGGCGCGCCTGAAGTCCGGCGACCTGCGCATGGCCGTCGAGGCCCCTTCGCACGAAGACAACGTGCCACGCATCATGTGCTTCTGGCGCACCAACCCGCTGGGCTCCAACGTCAAGGGGCACGAGTACTTCCTGCGCCACCTTCTGGGCACGGAAAACGCCGTGCGCGGCGGGGAATCCCCGGTGCAGCCGAGCGAATTCCAGTGCGATCCGCCCATGGAACAGGGCAAGCTGGACCTCATGGTGGTGTCGGAATTCCGCATGAGCACGTCCTGCGTCTATGCCGACATGGTGCTGCCCGCGGCTCACTGGTATGAAATCAACGATCTGTCCTCCACGGACATGCACCCCTTCATCCATCCCTTTACCCCGGCGGCCGACCCGCCGTGGGAAGCCCGCAACAACTGGGAGCAGTTCCGTACCGTGGCCGAGGTCTTCTCCCGGCTGGCGGAAAAGCATTTGGGCACGCGCAAGGACCTGGTGGCCACGCCCCTGCTGCACGACAGCCCCGGCGAAATCGCCCAGCCCCTGGGCCAGGTGCGCGACTGGCGCACGGGCGAGGTGGAACCCGTGCCCGGCAAGACCATGCCCGGCCTGTATGTGGTGGAGCGCCGCTATGCCGACGTGCTCAAGATGTACACCTCCCTCGGCCCCAACATCCGGCGGCCGGAAGGCATGGGCGTCAAGGGGGCCAAGTGGTCCGGAGCGGTCGAACATGACCTGCTCAAGGCCCGCCTGGGCACGGTGCGGGAGGAAGGCGTCAGCAAGGGCATGCCTCGTCTGGACACGGACCGCGCCGCCTGCGACGCCATTCTCTGCCTCTCGCCGGAATCCAACGGCACCGTCTCGGTGCGCTCCTGGACCAGCGTGGAAAAACGTACCGGCCTGTCCCTCAAGGACATCTCCGCGCCCTCCGAGGGCATCGACCATACTTTTGAATCCATCACGGCGCGGCCGGGACGGGCGCTGAACAGCCCCAACTGGAGCGGCCTCAAGGGCGAACAGGTGACCTACACCAGCTTTGCCCAGAACGTGCAGCGGCTGCTGCCCTTCCACACCCTGTCGGGCCGCCAGCACTTCTATCTGGACCACCAGTGGATGCGCGGCCTGGGCGAAAGCCTGCCCGTGTTCCGCCCGCCCCTGCCCCTGGCGGCCCTGGGCGAGGTGACCGGGGACGCCGTTCCCCGCAAGGACACGGACCTGGTGCTCAACCTGCTGACCCCGCACAGCAAGTGGTCCATTCACTCCACCTACTCAGACAACCTGATCATGCGCACGCTCTCGCGCGGCGGCGGCGAAATCTGGCTCAACGACGAGGACGCCGCCCAGGCGGGCATTGCGGACAACGAATGGCTGGAATGTTTCAACGCCAACGGCGTGTTCATGGGCCGGGCCCTGGTGAGCTACCGCATCCCCAGGGGCCGGGCCTTCATCTACCACGCCCAGGAACGTCACGTGGACACGCCGCTTTCGCCCCTTTCGGGCCAGCGCGGCGGCACGCACAACAGCCTGACGCGCCCCTTCATCAAGCCCACGCAGATGATCGGCGGCTACGGCCAGCTCAGCTATTCCTTCAACTACTACGGACCCACGGGTTGCCAGCGCGATGAATACATCGTGGTGCGCAAGGCCGGGGAGGTGATATTCCATGAAGATTAAAGCGCAGATGAGCATGGTGCTCAACCTGGACAAGTGTCTGGGTTGCCACACCTGCAGCATCCCCTGCAAGAATGCCTGGACCACGGATCCGGGCAGCGAATATATGTGGTTCAACAATGTGGAAACCAAGCCCGGCATCGGCTATCCCCGCCTGTGGGAAAACCAGGACATCCACAAGGGCGGCTGGGAAGTGGAGAACGGCAAACTCCGCCTCAGGGCCGGAGGCAAGCTGCGCAAGGCCGCGCAGATTTTCGGCAATCCGAACCTTCCGGGCATGGATCAGTATTACGAGCCCTGGAACTACGACTACCAGAACCTGACCACCTCCCCGGAGCAGAAGCATCAGCCCATAGCCCGGGCCTATTCCAGCGTCACGGGCCGCCCCATGACCCCGCAGGCCGGCCCCAACTGGGACGACGACCTGGCCGGAACCCAGGTCACCGGCCTGGACGACCCCGATTTCGCGGGCCTGGACGCCCAGGCCCTGCTGCAATTCCAGCGGGTGTTCATGCTGCATCTGCCGCGCCTGTGCGAGCACTGCCTGAACCCGGCCTGCGTGGCCTCCTGCCCTTCTGGAGCCATTTATAAGCGGGACGAGGACGGCATTGTGCTCACGGACCAGACGCGCTGCCGCTCCTGGCGCTTCTGCATGTCCGGCTGCCCATACAAAAAGGTGTATTTCAACTGGAAAAACCACCACTCCCAGAAGTGCATTTTCTGTTATCCCCGCGTGGAATCGGGTCAGCCCACACTCTGCGCGCAGTCCTGCACCGGGCGCATCCGCTACATCGGCGTCATGCTCTACGATGCCGACGCCGTGCATGAGCTGGCCGCCACGCCCGACCCGGCCGCCCTCTATGAGGCGCAGTTGCGGGTCTTTCTCGACCCCCGCGACCCCGCCGTCATCCGGCAGGCGGAAAAGGACGGCATCCCCCATCAGTTCCTCACGGCGGCCCGGAACTCGCCCGTATACACGCTGATCAGCGACTGGAAACTGGCGCTGCCCCTGCATCCGGAATTCCGCACCATGCCCATGGTCTGGTACATTCCGCCCGCCAGCCCGCTCACCAATGAGGCGGACATCGACATTGACACGCAGCTGGACGCCATGCGCATCCCCGTGCGCTATCTGGCAAATCTCTTCACCGTCGGCCGGGAAGAGCCGGTGCGGGACGCCCTGCGCAAGATTCTGGCCCTGCGCCGCTTCATGCGGGAGAAGACCTTCAGCGGCCCGGACGCGGCCCAGGCTCTGGAAACGGCGGGCATGACCCCGGAAAGCGCCGCCGCCATGTACCGCCTGCTGGCCGTGGCCCGCTATGAGGACCGTTTCGTCATTCCCACGGTACGGCGCGAAGACGCCCCCGGCGAGGATGTGGAAGCCCTCAAGGGCCATACCGGCTACCCGGACCGCGACCCCGTGGCTCCGGAGTTCAAGGGGGTGCACGCATGACCCGCGCCGAAACCTTCTTGTGGGCGGCGCAGCTTCTGCGCTACCCGGACGAGGAGCTGGCCGCCCTGGCGCGCGAGGCGCGCCGGGAGCCCGCGCCCGCCTGGGCCGTCGCCTTTCTGGACCATGCGGCGGCCACGCCGCTGCTGGATCTGCAGGCGGCCTTCGTGCAGACCTTTGATCTCAACCGCGCCGCCTGCCTGTATCTGACCACGCACGCCTACGGCGACTCCCCCTTGCAGGGGCGCGCCCTGGCCGCGCTGACGGAACTGTACCGCGACAGCGGCTGTACGCCTTCCGGCGGAGAACTGCCGGACTATCTGCCGCTGGTGTTGGAATTCCTGGCAATGTCTCCGGCCTGGGCCGCCGCCTGCCTGTGCGAAAAATTCGCCACGGCGGCACAGGGCATCGCCGCGCATCTCGCGGCGGAAAACAGCCCCTGGGCGCCCATGCTGCGCGCCGCCGCCGACGCCATGCGGGAGTGCGCTCCCGACGCCGACCCCGATCCCGCGTCCCCCGACGACCATCCCGCAATCCGGGGCGGCAGCCGTGCGGCGCGGAACATTTCCCCCCGGGAGGTATGCATATGACTCCGCTCATGAAGCTGTTCATCGCCGCTTTCGCGGTGTACCCCTATATCTGTCTGACCCTGCTGACCGGCGGCCTGCTGCTGCGCTACACCTACGCCCAGGAAGAGTGGAACGCCCGTTCCAGCCAGTTCCTAGAAAGCCGGATGCTGCGTTGCGGCAGTCTCATCTTCCATATCGGCATCCTGCTCTCTCTGGGCGGGCATATCGTGGGCCTGGTGCTGCCGCCCGAAGCCCTGCGCGCCGTGGGCGTCTCCGCCCAGGCCCACGCCCAAATAGCCGGGCTGGCGGGCATGCTCATCGCGCCCATGGTGCTGCTGGGCGTGGGCATTCTGCTGCTGCGCCGGATAATCTGCCTGCCCGTGCGCCTTACCACGCGCTGGACGGACATCATCGTGCTCCTGCTCATCGGCTTCAACGCCGCCACGGGCATGTACCAGGCCTATGCGGCGCACTTTGACGCCTTCACCACCATCGGCCCCTGGGTGCGCGGCATTCTCACGCTCGCGCCCGCGCCCGGACGCATGATCCACGTGCCGCTCTTCCTGCAACTGCACGTGCTGAGCGGCCTGACCATCTTCGCCCTGCTGCCGTTCACCCGGCTGGTGCACATCTTCAGCGTGCCGCTGAGCTATGTGACCTTCCCCTTCACCATCTATCGCCGCCGCTGGGGAGGGGTGTGATGCGCGGCCAACTCACGGCAAGGGCCCTTGCGCTGATCAGAAGCGCCGTCCCGGCCAACTTCGGCATGGTCATGGCCACGGGCATCGTGTCCATTGCCCTGCACCTGCTGGGCATGGAGGCCGGGGCGCTGGCGCTCTTTTATGTGAACATCGGCATGTTCTGCTGCCTGTGGGCGGTGTACATCCTGCGCCTGGGCCTTTATCCCCGGGACTTCTTCGGCGATATGGCCGATCACGCGCGCGGCCCCGGCTACCTGACCATGGTGGCGGGCACGGGCCTGCTGGCAAATCAGTGCGCCCTGCTGCTGGGGCGCTATGACCTGGCCTGCGGCCTCTTCTGGCTGGCCCTGGCCGTGTGGTGCTTCTTCATCTGGGCGGACTTTCTGGCCCTTTTCACCACGGACCGGAAACCGCCCATTGAAAAGGGCATCAACGGCGCGTGGCTCCTGAACACCGTGAGCTGCCAGGCCCTGGTCATTCTCGGCTGCGTGATCATCGACCACACGAGCTGGGACCACGAGACGGCCTTCCTCCTGCTCACGGCGCTCTTCGGCACGGGCTTCATGCTCTATGCCATCGTCATCACCCTCATCGTCTACCGGCTGTGCTACAAGCCGCTGGCTCCCGAGGCCCTGGACCCGACCTTCTGGGTCAACGCCGGGGCCGTGGCCATCACCACCCTGGCGGGCAGCGAGCTCATCCTGCGCGCCGGGGAATCGCCCTTCCTCCAGTCCGTTCTGCCCTTTCTCAAGGGCATGACCCTCATGGCCTGGGGCTTCGCGGCCTGGTGGGTGGTCATGCTGTTCATCCTCGGGTTCTGGCGGCACGCGGCGCGGCGCTTTCCCTTTGTCTACACGCCCGGCTACTGGAGCATGGTCTTCCCCATGGGCATGTTCACGGCCTGCACCATCATGTGCAGCAAGGCCCTGGGCGTGGCCTCGCTTATGGCGGTGCCGCGCGTGTTCATCTACGTGTCCGTGCTGAGCTGGCTGTGCACCTTCTGGGGCCTGGGGCGCTTTCTGTGGCGCTCGCTGCGGTAAAAAACCGGTTAAAACCGTCCACGCGCACACTACGCCGACGCTTCCGGGGCCTCCCGTCATTCCATTGCCCTAAAAAAGTCCTGAACCCGGCGGGGTTCAGGACTTTTTTAGGGCCGCTTCTATGGTTGCGGGCCAGACGGCTCCGCGTGTTCTTCACCCGCAAGGGTTCGACACGTCGTTACAGGCCCAGAGCCTTTTTGATCTTTTCCGGCGTCACGGGCAGCCGGTAGAAACGCTTGCCGACGGCATGGGTGACGGCATTGCCGATGGCCGCGACCACCGGAACCATCACCACTTCCCCGATTCCTTTGGGCGGCGAGGTTTCGGATTCCGGCGCAAGGTAATCGGCGGTCTGATTCCAGACCGCGACATCCGTGGCCCGAGGCAGCGTGTACCTGTTGAAGTTCCACGTTCCGTTGCCCGGCCCGTCTTCATAAAGCGGCAATTCCTCCATCAGGGCATGCCCGATGCCCATGGCCAGGCCGCCCTGCAACTGGCCGGATACGAGTTCCGGCACAATCATTTTACCGGTGCCGAGCAGGCTGTGATGGCGCATGATTTCTATCTCGCCGGTGAAGGTATTGACGTTGAGCTCAACGATGCAGGCAGCGGGCGCGTAGGTCGTCACACCGGCGTTATTGCGCTGAACCGGAGGGAATTTCACGCTGCTTCTCTTGATGAAGTCATAGCCGCCGCTGGTCATGCGCCGCTTGAGTTCCGGCGCGGCCCCGTCGCCGTAACGCACGGAGAGAACGTCGGCCGCCACTTCGATGGAACCGATGGTCGGAACATCGAATGTCGCGGTCGTCCATTCCCAGCGGCTGAAGCAGTGCAGGGCAACCCCGGTCACCAGCCCCAGCTCGTGGGCTTTTTTGGCGACCCGTTCAAACGGCAGGATTTCCATGCCGCCCCCGCCGATGCCGCCCTCGACCACGCGCAGGTCATTCACGGTCATGAAGCCGCTGGAGATCTGGCCGCCGGCCGGTCCCTCGCTCCAGATGGCGCGCGCCGCCGGCCAGAGCGCGTTTTCAAACAGAAACTTCGCCGCCTGCCGCGTGCCGAAACCGATGAAATAGGCGCTGTTGGAGGCGCTCATGGCCGGCAGCATGAACGGCACCCAGTAGGGATTCTTCTGCAGATCGTCCTGCTGTTTCTGCGTCGTCGTGTAGGGCGACCAGTTGCTGACCATCGGCAGTTCGGCGAATTCCGCAACGCCGAACTCGACGGAATCGGGCGCCTTGCCCAGCAGGTCACGGACGATGACCTGCTGCGCGGTGGTCGCGCCGGTGCCGATCTCCTGCACGCAATGGCGCATCCGCACCTTGCCGTCGGCATCGAATTCCAGCGCCAGCGCGGTGGTATCCGCGCCGGTGCCGTAATCCTTCTGCGCCTGCGCGAAGCCGACGCCGTACAGCCTGCCGGGGTTGGCCCTGTCGAACTCGGCCTTGGCTTTGTGCCGGTTCGCCCACAACGGATGCTTTGCCGCGATGTCGAGCATTTCAATATTGCCCGGCTCGCCGAGCGGCTGAGCGCCCTGGGTGTTTTCGAAACCGGCCCGCATCGCATTGCGGCGGCGCAGTTCGATCTGATCAATGCCCAGTTCGGCGGCGACTTCATCGACCATCAGCTCCGTGATGCTCATGGCCTGAAGGGTGCCGTAGCCGCGCATGGACCCCGCCTCCACCGCGGGCGATGCCAGCGCGATGGCCGCAAGGTCGGATTTCGGGAAATAATAGATGGACTGCGCGGCGGTGGCGGCCACCTGCGCGACCGAGAAGGAGAAATTGGCGCGGCCGCCGCCATTGAGATTATAGAAGCCCTTGAGGATCTCGAACTTGCCGCTCTTGCGGTCGGCCACGATGGTCACGTCCATTTCGACGGAGTGGCGCTTGATGCCGAGCTGGAACTGCTCATAGCGGTTGTTGGCAAGCCGTACCGGCAGGCCGTTCCCATAGAAGCACGCCGCGATGACATAGAACGGGAAGATCGAATGGTCCTTGGCCCCGTACCCCACGGTGGTGCCCGTGAGCAGCTTGATCGTCTTGACCGGGAAGCGCTTGTTGTCCTTGACCATCAGCGCCGCGACGCGGGCGACCTCATACGGCGATTGCGCCGACGCGACCAGGTGCAGGGTGCGCGTTTCGGCATCATACCAGGCATTGCCGTTGTCCGCCTCCAGCGCGCACGAGTCGATTGATTGCGAGAAGCCCTGCCGCTCCAGCACCAGTTTGTTTTCATCCTTGCGCGCCGCTTCAATGGCCTTTTCGATGTCTGCGGCCGCGTTCATGCCGCGCCGCATCGGCTCATAGGTTTCGCGCGCCACCGTGAGCGGGTCGCGCACGCCGCCGCCGCCACGATGCCGCGTCATCACCGAGGCGGGCACGAAAAGTCCGGACGGGCTTTCCGGCGGCCAGACCGGGTTATTGCCGTCGAAAGCGCCCCAAATGACGGCGTCCTGCATCGGCGAATACACGGATGAGGCTGTCGGACTGTCGCCCCCGATGCGGACATAGCGTGCCGCGCCGTAGTTGGGCGGCGTGTTCGGGCCGGTGGCGGCGCCGTATTTCACGACATTTTCGGCAAAGCGCAGTCTGCGCTTCGCCGCCTCGAACGTATCAAAGTCACGATAAATCAGCAGGGCCACCGGGTGGCCGAGCAGCGGCGGGGTCTGCCCTTTGGGAACCAGAAAGTTTTTGCCGTAGAAGTCGGCGGCCAAACCCTCGGCCTGCGGCATGGTCACGCCGTCACCGGCCAAATTTTCATGCAGGACAAGGCGTTCGGGCTGCAATTCCGACCCCAGAATGCTCAGGTCCACACCCTCAAAGGTCCGGTCGGCCCGCGTCGCCTTGATGAAGAAGGCGTGGGCCTGCTCCCTGGGCCAGCCGGGCAGATCCCGCGCACGAAAGTCCCGCGCGAAGTCCTTTTGCCCGGCCACCTTGCGCACGGCATCCCACCGATAGCGAACCTTGCCGTCCGGCGACATCCAGTCTGTGGGGCCGGGGCCCGAATTTATTTCCACTGCAAAGGCATCCGGCAAGCGTCCGATCATGACGGAAATGCCGAACACTGTTCCGAGTTTGATAAAATTGCGTCGCGAAATATCAATAGTCATGGTTTTTTCCTATTCGGGATCCGCTTGCGTCGCAGACTGCAAGCGGCATAAAAGAAGACAGGCAGGCCTTGCGACAGGCCAGTCCGTTATTGCATTCATTTTACCGCGGTTTCCTGGGCACTCACCTGACCGGCGCTCACCGGCACGGCCTGGCCGCCCCATTCCGCCCTGATCCAGGTCACGAGTTCGGCTATCTCGGCGTCGCTCATGCGGTGCGCAAAGGGCGGCATGGCGTACATCCGCTCGCCGTTCTTGAAGATCTGGGTGGGAATGCCGTTGAGAACGGCTTTGATGAGCGTCTGCGGGTCGTCCATGGCCAGCGTCGCATTGCCCTTCATGGCCGGGCCGACATTGGGGATGCCTTGGCCGTTCATGCCGTGGCAGCCCGCGCAGGACGCCATATAGGCCAACCGGCCGGCTGCCATGGGCGTGCCGGATTCCGGGGCGACGGCTTGCGGCAGCGGCGCGGGGGGCGCGGACGGCGGCACCAGCTTGCCGTCCTTGGCGGTGAGCAGATAGGTGGCTACCGCCTTGACGTCCTCCGGTTCCATCGCGCCGGTCGAGAAATGCGTGACGGTGTACATCCCGTCGAACGCGGTGCCCTGGGGAGCGATGCCGGTGGCCAGATAGGCGCTCAGCGCGGGAACGTCGAAGCCGTGTTTGGCAAGCGCCGCGGCGGTAATAGCGGGAACCGCCACGCCGCCCACTTCGCCGCCCTGCAAGGCCCGGGAGAATTCGAGGCCCATCATGAAGTTGCGCGGCGAATGGCAGGCGCCGCAATGCGCCAGCCCTTCGACAAGATAGGCCCCCCGGTTCCATGCGGCGGAGCGTTGTTCGTTCCGCGGCAGCTTGCGGTCCGGGAAGTTCAACAGGGTCCAGAAGTTCATGAACGGGCGCACCGGCAGCACGAAAGCGCCGGTATTGGCCTTGTTGGCGACCGGCATGGCCGGAATGCTCATATTGTAGGCGTAGAGCGCGTCAATGTCGTCAGGCGTCGTGAGCTGCGTGAAGACAAAGGGCATTGCCGGATAGAGATTGCGGTTGCCCGGCGCGATGCCGTCGCGCATCACGCGATGAAAATCGGCGCGCGTATAGTTGCCGATGCCGTACTGTTTGTCCGGCGTGATGTTGGTCGAATACAGCGTGCCGAACGGCGTCCCTATGGCCAGGCCTCCGGCGCCCATCGGCCCTTGCGGCAGCGAGTGGCAGCCGAAGCAGTCGCCGGCCAGGGCCAGTTCGCGCCCGCGCGGAATCAGGGCTTTCATCTGTTCGGGCGAAAGGGCCCGCTCCGCCTGCGGGGCCACGCCCGACGTCCGGAACAGCCCGAACAAGACGGCAAGCGCCGCCACGATGACAACAGCGATGACGACAAAAATTGAATTGCGCAATGCATGGCTTTTCATGGCAGCCCCCTACCCGATCACACAGCCGGGAGTGGCAAGCGCCACATCGCGCACGGCTTCGTAATACCGCACATAGCCCGTGCAGCGGCAAATATGCTCGTTGAGCGCTTCCTCGATTGCGCCCTCCAGTTCGGCGCGCCTGATCGGCTTGCGCTTCAGGCCGTCGATGAAGGCGGTCGCGCCCGCGACAAAGCCGGGCGTGCAGTAGCCGCACTGGAACGCGAATTTTTCAATGAAAGCTCTCTGGATCGGCGTCAGTTCGGTAATGTTGCCGTCAGCGTCCGTTTTGGCCTGGCCTTCGATCGTGATGATCGTCTTGCCGTCAAAGGCATGCGCATTGGCAATGCAGGTCCGGGTGTCGACCAGGCTGCCGTCCGGCCGCACTTCCACGACGGTGCAGGCATGGCAGACGCCTTGCCCGCAGCCGAAATGCGTGCCGGTCAGGTTAAGATAATGATGTAAAAAGTCGATCATCGGCATCCCGACCGGCACCTCGAGAGGGCCGACCTTCTTGCCGTTTACAATCATGCTCAATGGTTTTTTCTCAATTCCGGGAGCTATATTTTCGTTGCCCATGCTCATGCCTTTCTTATTTTTTGATCTGGTTGGAAATCCATAAATATATCAGCCGCGCCTGAAGACGACCCGGCATCTTCAAGCGCGTTGATTCAGGGTTGCGCACCCTTTCCCTCTTACAGTTTTCTCTTGAATCGATTGGCGGCAAAGAACAAAACTCAGGCGGGTCGGAGCCGGTATGGTCACGATTCTCACTTTGGAATGTAGGAGCTTTCTCTGGAAACATCAATAGTTGCATAATAATATATGCAATATTATAAAATAGGGCTGTCCGGCCCGGCCGGGCGGCGGCGCGCTTCCGCCCGGCGTACCGAAAATGGGGGCCCGGGAATATTCTTTTTCAGCGCGATCCGCGCCGCCGCCCACTACCCGCAGCCCAAACCGGAGTCCGCCGCGCGCGGGGACGCCCCGGCCCCTTTTCAAAGCCGTGTTCCCTACCTATAGTGTGCTTGCCGGTTTCCGGCCTCAGCGACGAACTCAAGCACAAGGATACCCCATACATGGACAAACACGGCTTCACCCTGCTCACGGAACGGGACATGACGGAAGTGGGCGGCACGGCCCGCCTCTGGCAGCACAAGATTACGGGCGCGCAACTGCTCTCCGTGGTCAATGCGGACGAAAACAAATGCTTCGGCGTGAGCTTCCGCACGCCGCCCACGGATTCCACGGGCGTGGCCCACATTCTGGAGCATTCGGTGCTCTGCGGCTCGGACAAGTATCCGGTCAAGGAGCCCTTCGTGGAGCTGCTCAAGGGCTCGCTGCAAACCTTTCTCAACGCCTTCACCTTTCCGGACAAGACCTGCTATCCGGTGGCCAGCGCCAACCTGCGCGACTTTTACAATCTCATCGACGTCTACATCGACGCGGTCTTTCATCCCCGCATCAGCGAGGATATCTTCCGCCAGGAAGGCTGGCACGTGGAGGCGGAAAGCGCCGACGGCCCCTGGACCTACAAGGGCGTGGTCTACAATGAGATGAAGGGCGTGTATTCCTCGCCGGATTCCGTGCTGGCCGAGCAGAGCCAGCAGGCCCTGTTCCCGGACACGCTTTACAGCCTGGATTCCGGCGGCAATCCCGAGCGCATTCCGGACCTGACCTACCAGGCCTTTCACGATTTCCACAGCCGCTACTATCATCCGAGCAACGCCCGCTTCTTCTTCTGGGGCGACGATCCCGAGGACGAGCGCCTGCGCCTGCTGGACGCGGCCCTGGCGGGCTACACGGCCCGGCCCGCGGATTCCGCCGTGCCCCTGCAGCCGCGCCGGGACGTGCCGCGCCAGATCGAGGTGCCCTACGCGGCGGCCGAAGGCGAACAGCGCGCCCTGTTCACGGTCAACTGGCTGCTGGGCGAGCGCGGCGACGTGGGCCAGGCCCTGCTCATGGAAATGCTGGAACACATTCTGGAAGGCCTGCCCGGTTCGCCGCTGCGCAAGGCCCTGATCGGTTCCGGCCTGGGCGAGGACACCACGGGCTGCGGCCTGGAAACGGACCTGCGCCAGATGTACTATTCCACGGGCCTCAAGGGCGTGGCTCCCGACGACGTGCAGCAGGCCGAACTGCTGATTTTCGACACGCTGGCCCGACTGGCCGAGGAAGGCATTGACCCGGCGGCTGTGGAAGCGGCGGTGAACAGCGTGGAATTCGCCTATCGCGAAAACAATTCCGGCCGCTTCCCACGCGGTCTGGCGGCCATGATCCAGGCCCTGTCCACCTGGCTGTACGACGGCGACCCCCTGGCCCCCCTGGCCTGGGAAGGACCGCTCACGGCCATCAAGGAGCGCCTGGCCAAGGGCGAGAAGGTTTTTGAGGAAGCCATCCGCCAGTGGTTTTTAAACAACGAGCACCGGGCCACCGTGGTCCTGCTGCCGGACGCCGGCCTGGGCAAAGTCCGCGAAGAGGCGGAAAGCGCCCGCTTGGCCGATGTCCAGGCCGAAGCGGGACCGGAGCGGCGCGCGGCCCTGGTGGAAGAAACCCTGCGCCTGCAGGAGGCCCAGACCGCGCCGGACAGCCCGGAAGCCCTGGCGACCATCCCGGCTCTGGGCCTGGGCGATCTGCCGCGCCGCAACGCCCCCATTCCCCGCGCTGAATCCCGTCTGCCGGAAGTCTGCCTCAGCCACGAGCTGCCCACCAGGGGCATTGCCTACGCCAATCTGCTGCTGCCTCTGAAAGGCCTGCCCGAGCGCCTGGTTCCCCTGCTGCCGCTCTTTGCCCGTTCCCTCACCGAACTGGGCACGGCACGGCGCGACTTCACGGAGCTCGGCGCGTACATGGCGGCCAAGACCGGCGGCGTCGGGGCCGACACCCTGCTGGGCACCACAAGGGGCGAACGCCGCACCTTCAGTTATCTGAGCCTGGCGGGCAAGGCGGTCTACGACAAGATTCCGGACCTGTTCGGCATCTTCCATGAAATCCTGCTGGAGCCCCTGCGCGATCCCGCCGTGGCCCGCGAGCGTCTCAGGCAGATGCTGTTGGAAGGCAAGGCCCGCCTGGAGCACGGCCTGCAGGCCGCCGGGCATACGGCGGTGGGCACGCGGCTGCGCGCGCATTTCACCGGCGCGGGCGCGCTGGCCGAACGCACCGGCGGCGTAAGTTATCTGGCTTCAATACGCGGCCTGCTGGAACAGCTGGAAACGCAGCCGGAGGCCCTGCTGGCCGATCTGGAGGAATTGCGGACCCTGGTCATGTCCGCTTCCGGCGCGGTCTTTGACTGCACGGCCGAAGCCGGGGGACTGGCCCTGGCCCAGGACAGGGCCCGCGCCCTGCTGGCCGAGCTGCCTTCCAACGGCCCGGAACGCACGGACCACGAAACCGGGCCCATGCGCGACCTGCCCATGGCCGAGGCCTTCCTGGCCCCGGCCCAGATCAACTACGTGGGCAAAGCCGCCAACATCTATGACCAGGGTTATGTCTACCACGGCTCGGCCAGCGTGATTCTGCGCTATCTGCGCATGGGATACCTGTGGGAGCAGGTACGCGTGCGCGGCGGGGCCTACGGGGCCTTCTGCATGCTGGACCGCCTGGGCGGCACCCTGGTCTGCGCCTCCTACCGCGACCCCAACGTGGACCAGACCCTGGCCGCCTATGACGGCATGGCCGACTTTCTGCGCGGCTTTAAGCCGGACAAGGCCCAACTGACCCAGGCCATTGTGGGCGCGGTAGGCGATCTGGACAGTTACCTGCTGCCCGACGCCAAGGGGGCCCAGTCCCTGGCGCGCTGGCTCACCGGCGATACGGACGAGATCCGCCAGCGGATGCGCGAGGAAATTCTGGGCACCACGGAGCGGCACTTCAGCGAGTTCGCCGACGTGCTGGCCGAAGCCGCGCGCCAAGGCGCGGTCTGCGTGCTGGGCGGCCCCAAAACCAAGGAAGCGGCCGAAGCCCACGGCTGGGCCGCGCAAAACCTGCTGTAACCATGAACGCCCCCGGCCGTCTCGTGCTGGTGCTGGGCATGCACCGCAGCGGCACCAGCACGCTGGCCAGGGGCCTGCGGGTTCTGGGGGTCGCGTTGGGCAAGAATCTGCTGCCCGCGCACCCCTGCAATCCCAAGGGCTTTTTCGAGGATGCCGGGTTCTATGCCTTCAACAAGGCTCTGCTGGCCCAACTGGGCCTGACCTGGCGCAGCCCGGAAGCGCCGGACACGGCGGCGTTGCGGCGGCTGGCCGCCGGTCCGCCGGGAGTCACGGCCCTGGGACTGCTGCGCGAAAAAAGCGCCGGACAGGCGATTCTGGGCCTCAAAGACCCGCGCATGAGCCGCCTGCTGCCCTTCTGGCGGCCGGTGCTGGCGGCTTCAGGCCTGCGCGCGCACTGCTGCATCGCCCTGCGCCACCCGGAAAGCGTGGCTCATTCCTTGTGGCAGCGGGACCGCCTGAACGCGGAACACAGCCACGCCCTCTGGCTCGCATACATGCTCGACGCTCTGGAAGGCAGCATCGGCCTGCCGCGTCTGCTGGCGGACTACGGCCTTCTGCTGCGCAAGCCCGAACACCAGTTGCAACGCCTGGGACATTTTCTGAATCTGCCCTTGGACCCGGCGGAGCTGACGCTGTTCGCGGACGATTTTCTGGACAAAACACTCTGCCACCACAGCCCGGCCGACGGCGCCGACCGGGAAAGCCCCGGCGGAGCCTGGGCGGCCATGGCCCTCCGCCTGTATGAGGCCCTTGTCCCGGCGGCCGCTGATTCCCCTGAGCGCCGGACGCTGGACGAACCGCGCCTAGCCCGCCTGGTGACGAGCCTGCGGCGTGAATCCGCCGCCCTGGCGTTTCCGGTCTCTCCGGAGACCCGGCCATGAGCGGGCAATCCACGGCCCATCCCCTGGCGGGCCGCCTGGCCGCGCCCTCCTTTGTGCTGCCCGGCACGGTGGCGGAAAACGCGCGTTTTCTGAGCGGCAGAGTGGACGAGATGGCCCTCTGCTTTTTTGAAGCCCAGGCCTGCCTGAAGTACGGCGAAAATGATCTGCCGCCGAATTTGGCGGAACCTTCGGAATCAGGGACGTTGCGCTGCCACGTCCACTTGCCCGTGGACCTGCCCTGGCCCTCCCGCCACGGGACGGCGGCCGAAGCCGAAGCGGCGGCCGCGGCGGATCTGGCCCTGGCGGTCTGCGCCGGAGCCGCCTATCTGCATCCGGGCTTGGCCGTGCTGCACCCGCCCGCAGGTTCCCCGGCGCACAAACGCCGCCTGCTGCGCGCTTTCGCGGCCCGCTGGCAGGCCCGCAGCCGCATTCCCCTTTTACTGGAGAATGTGGATTCCTGCGACGTGCTGGAATTGGGAAAAACCTTTCCGGCGGACCACGGGCTGGGCCTCTGTCTGGACGTAGGGCATCTCCTGGGCTATGCTCAAGACCATCTCCTGAATTCCGAGCTGCCGGAAACAGCGGCCCTGGTTCATTGGAGCGCGCCCGGCAGGAAGGATCAACACCTCCCGCTGACGGAATTCACAATGCGGCAACGCCGCACGGCGGCAGCTCTCATGGGCCGTCTGCCGCATACGGCTGTTCATCTGGCGGAAATTTTTCACTGGCCGGGTGTGGCGGCATCGCTGCCCGTGCTGGCGGCGCTGGCCCGCGAAGCTCTGCCGGAAAAAACGGACCCGAACGCACAACCATACGAAAACACGCATTCATGAAAGTTTTTGTTCTTTACCAGGGGCAAAAAGACCATTCTCAGTGCTGCTACGCCTATTAGAGCATTTTTAGTTTGAAACGCGTTAGGGCATTCCAACGTTGGAATGCCCTAACGCCGAACACGGTGAGGCGCGCCGCGAAGACCGACCCGACGGGCGGCCCGT
>OKSB01000281.1_pt1 | contig 57518 bp, 52 predicted proteins | sample 1601171 | NCBI WGS metagenome assembly OKSB01 (sample SAMEA3541496, study PRJEB24748) | human gut metagenome | biome: human gut; feature: human-associated habitat; material: faeces | place: China | collected 2012 | reverse complement strand
GAGCTTACAAGCAACTGGAAAAAGGCGATACGGTATCTGTAGACGTGCCCATCGTGGTGCCAGAGGTGGATGCGGTGCCTGTGGTACGCATTACGTGGGAACCGCCTGCCGAGGGATTGGATGGATCGCTGGAGGTGGTCAGGGATGACTGGAACGCGAAAGGAATCAACAGAAATTTCCCAATGGATGAGTTGGCTTTTCCCGTGCTGGAAGACCATATGACGTTTACCCCGGAACTTCCCTGGGAAGAGGCTCCGGCCATTGCCATGGCGGAATTTCAAAAATGGATGCCCTTTATGAAAGACAAAGAACTTACTCCTTATTTCCACCGCTCTTATGGCGATTCAGCTGGGAACGGCTTTCAGGGCATATACTTTTATACGACCTATTATGGCATACCTCATTTCATCGGCAACTATCCTTTTCGCCAGGAATTGAAAAGTGAAAAGAGCGAAGTAGAAGGACGCGCGATCGCTCCACACTCAATGGTAGCCATGCGAATCAAACGCCCAGGTGAATTTTGTACGAATATCTACACTTCCAAAGAGGTGGGAGTCGATATAGATGACATTCCGCTGCTGTCATTTGATCGCATCATGGAGGTCCTGGAACAATGGGTGACAGACGGATATGTCTATTCGCTGAATGAAGTCTCCTTCGGTTACATGTGTTTTATTGACCCTGAGAAAAAGGGGGAGGAGTTTGTGCTTCTGCCTGTCTGGGCCGCAAAAGGCAGGACACGGGAGGACCTTTCTCTGCCCTTTGACCTGAAAACCGATCAGGCGGTGAAGGATCGAGGAGGATATTTTTCGAGCGATATCATCATCAACGCTCAAACTGGTCAACCCTATGATTTGCTCAACGATAAACGCCCGGACAGGCTCCATGTTCCCCACATCATCACATGGGACGAGGTAAAATAAACCATAAAGGGACCGGCCGCGTGGCCGGTCCCCCTCTTATCTGCTTACCAACTTTCTCACTCCGCCTTGGCCCCGATAATGGCCTTGATGCGCCGCACACCCGCGGAGGAGCTTTCCTCCTTCTTGATCTTGAAGCTGACCAGATCGCCGGTGTTCTGGGCATGAGGGCCGCCGCAGATTTCCTTGCTGTACGGTCCCATGGTGTAGACCTTTACCTTCTCGCCATACTTGGACTCAAACAGACCGATAGCGCCCTGCTCCTTGGCCTGAGCCACGGTCATTTCCTCACAGGTGACAGGGGTGTGGCTCTCGATGGCTTCATTCACCAGCCGTTCCACCTCGGCCAATTCCTCCTTGGTCATCTTGCGGCCGAAGGAAAAGTCAAAGCGCAGACGCTCGGCGGTGATGTTGGAGCCCTTCTGGGCGACCTCCGGGCCCAGCACCTTGCGCAGCGCCGCGTGCAGCAGGTGGGTGGCGGTATGCAGGCGTGCGCTCTGCTCGCTGTTGTCGGCCAGACCGCCCTTGAAGCGCTGCTCCGCGCCCGCCTGGCTGGTGGCCTGGTGCCTGCGGAAACAATCATGGAAACCATCCATGTCCACCGTCAGGCCGCGTTCGCGCGCCAGCTCCTCCGTCATCTCCACGGGGAAGCCGTAGGTATCATACAGGTGGAAGGCGCTCACGCCATCAATCTGTCCATCCTGCACCTTTTCCACCAGTTTTTCAAATTCGCGGTTGCCCTGCTTGAGCGTGCGGGCGAAACGGCTTTCCTCCAGGGAGAGCTGCTCCAGGACAAAGGCCTCGTTGCGCTTGAGTTCGGGATACACATCCTTGTACTGCTCGATGATGACCTTCGCCACCTCGCCGGTGAAGCCCTCGGGCATGCCGATGCCCATGCCATAGCGCACCGCGCGGCGGATGAGACGGCGCAGCACATAGCCCTGATCCACGTTGGAGGGGCTCACGCCGCGGTCGTCGCCCATGATGAAGGTAGCCGTGCGCATATGGTCCGCAATGATGCGGAAGGCGCGGGTGGTCATTTCATCGCTGCCGTATTCCTTGCCGCTCAGTTCGCTGATCTTTTTGAGAATATCGGCAAACAGATCGGTTTCATACACGCTCTTTTTGCCATTGAGCACGCAGATGGTGCGCTCCAGGCCCATGCCGGTATCCACGTTTTTTTGCTCAAGCGGCTCAAACGTGCCGTCAGCCTTTTTGTTGTACTGCATGAACACGTCGTTCCAGATCTCCAGATACCGGCCGCAGGAGCAGGCAGGCGAGCAGTTCGGGCCGCAGGGCTCCTTGTCGGTGATGATGAACATTTCGGTATCCGGGCCGCAGGGGCCGGTGATGCCCGCCGGGCCCCACCAGTTGTTTTCCTTGGGCAGGAAGAAGATATGGTCGTCCGCCACGCCGCAGTTGCGCCACAGCTGCGCGCTTTCCTCGTCGCGGGGGCAGTCCGCATCGCCCGCAAACACGGAGAAGGCCAGACGGTCCTTGGGCAGGCCCAGATATTCCGGGCTGGTAAGGAATTCCCAGCTCCAGGGAATCATCTGCTCCTTGAAATAGTCGCCCAGCGACCAGTTGCCCAGCATTTCAAAGAAGGTGAGGTGGCTGAAGTCGCCCACATCGTCGATGTCGCCGGTGCGCACGCACTTTTGCACGTCCGTCAGGCGTTTGCCCGCGGGATGCTTGGCTCCCATCAGATAGGGCACCAGCGGATGCATGCCCGCGGTCGTGAACAGCACCGTGGGGTCGTTTTCCGGAATTACCGACGCGCTGGAAATCACGGCATGTCCATGGTCCTTGAAAAACTTCAGGAACATCGAGCGCAGTTCGGAGGAATGATAGGTCTTCATGGGTGGTCTCTCCTTCTTGCAAAATGCGGGTGGTGGCGCTTGTATCGCAAGGCCGCCAAAGCGGCACACACAGGCTTTCCCAATTATAGAGGAAACGCCAGGCGGTGTCAATAAGCCGCATGGGAAGGCGAAGGATTTTCGTCCTTCAATCAGCAGGAATTGACAAAACAGGACCGGCGTGATAAAGTGCTTGCTGGTTTGCTCCGGCTTACCATGTATTCCCGTTTCGGACAAGGAGGACCTTTGTGATGTTCAGACGTTTCTTTTCCGTGCTGCTGGGCCTCTTAGCGCTCACGGCAGCCGCGGCCGCTCTGGCCGAATCCTTTTATCTTCCGGGAACCTATACGGCGACGGCCCAGGGCTGCGGCGGCGGCGTGACCGTAGAGGTGATCTTTGACGAGACGCAGATCGCCTCCGTCACGGTCGTCGAGCATTCTGAAACCGCCGGGATCTGCGAGCCTGCCATCGAGAGTATCCCGGAGCTGATTGTGGAAGGCCAGACCCTTGCGGTGGATGCCGTCACCGGCGCGACCGTGACCAGCACCGCCATTCTGACCGCCGTGGCGGACTGCGTTACCCAGGCGGGCGGCGACGTGGACGCGCTGCTGTCTGCCTCGGACGGGACGGATTGCCTTGGCGAGACGCTTCTTCCGTCGGCGGACACGCCGTGGTAAACCGCCGAAAGTTTTTTTGCTGCGGGGATTGACGCGGACCACAAAAACCCATACAATAGCATTGACAACCAAATACCTTATAAAGAGCGGTCGAGGGACGGGCCCGATGACACCCGCCAACCGGCAGAGATGCATGGTGGCAAATCCCGCAGCGTGCATACGCTGGCAGATAAGGTAGAAAAACGCCTCTTTCGCGCCTGCAATGCCCGCAGGCGCGTTTTTTACGGCCTGCCCGCCGCGTCCTTTGCCCCGCTCCCTCCGGTCCGCTCGTATCAGGAAGGAGAATACCGGCATGCGAACCCTTTTTACCAGCGAATCCGTCACCGAGGGGCACCCCGATAAGGTATGCGACCAGATCAGCGACGCGGTGCTTGACGCGCTGCTGGCCCGCGACCCCATGGCGCGCGTGGCGTGCGAAACCTGCGCAACCACGGGTCTTGTGCAGGTCATGGGCGAAATCACCACCACCGCCTATGTGGCGATCGACGAAATCGCGCGGCAGGTTCTGCGCGACATCGGCTATGTGGATGCAAGCCTTGGCTTCAGCGCGGACAGCTGTGCGGTGCTCACCGCCGTACACGCGCAAAGCCCGGATATCGCCATGGGCGTAGACCACGCCCTGGAAACCCGCGAGGCCGGCGAGAGCATCACCGGCGCAGGCGATCAGGGCATGATGTTCGGCTTTGCCTGCGACGAAACGCCGGAGCGGATGCCCCTGCCCATTTCGCTGGCACACAGCCTCTCTCGCCGGCTGGCGCAGGTGCGCAAGGAGGGCGTGCTGCCCTGGCTGCGTCCGGACGGCAAGTGTCAGGTCACGGTCGTCTATGAGGACGGCGCGCCCGTAGCCGTGGATACGGTGGTACTCTCCGCTCAGCACGACGAAAGCGTGGAGCGGACGCAGCTTGAAAAGTCGCTTCTGGACGCGGTCATCCGCGAGGCGGTGCCCGCCCGGCTTTGGACCCCGCGCACCAAGGTCTATATCAACCCCACCGGCCGCTTCGTGCTGGGCGGTCCGGCGGCGGATACGGGCCTGACCGGCCGCAAGATCATCGTGGATACCTATGGCGGCTACGCGCGGCACGGCGGCGGCGCGTTCAGCGGCAAGGACCCCTCCAAGGTAGACCGCTCCGCCTGCTATGCCGCCCGGTACGTCGCCAAGCACCTGGTGGCCGAGGGGCTGGCCCGGCGCGCCGAGGTGGCGCTGGCCTACGCCATCGGCGTAGCCAAACCCGTCAGCGTACAGGTGAACACCTTCGGCACCGGTGTACGCACCGACGACCAGCTCAGCCACGAGGTGATGGAGCGTTTCGACCTCAGTCCGGACGGCATCATCCGCATGCTGGACCTGCGGCGCCCCATCTACCGGCAGACCGCCGCCTACGGCCACTTCGGCCGTCCGGACCTGAATCTGCCCTGGGAAACGTTGGACTGAAACACAAAGATTTCGGGGGAAGCGGCTGTGCTGCTTCCCCCATCGCTTTACTTCCGTCCGCGCCGTTCCCCGTCCTTCCACACGTGCGCCAGAATATCCTTGAGCACCAGGCAGGCGTCCACGTCGCTGTAGCCATATTCCCGCTTCAGCCGGTCCAGCAGTTCGCGGAGAGGCCCGGCATAATCGCTGATTTTCACACGCTGCTGATAGGTGGTCAGGACCGGGTAGCGCTTCCCCCATACCTTGGTCCAATCCACCTTTTTCTGCGTTTCCTCGCTGATGCTGTCGATCGCGCGCTCGATTTCCTCCACCTCCGCGTCAAAGGCAATCAGGTCATCCAGCGTCAGGCGGTAGAGCCCCGCCAGCCGCTTGGCCTGGCGGATGTCGGGCAGGGTTTCGTCGGTTTCCCATTTTGATATGGTCTGCCGGCTCACGCCCAGCTTTTCGGCCACCTCCTCCTGGGACAGGCCGCTCTTTTTTCGTGCGTTGTAGAGATTGGTTCCCAGATTCATGCGCCATCCCTCCCTTGTGGTGTAAGGCTGATATCAGTATACGGGACGGAGCGGATACGCGCCAGCCCCTCCGGCTTGCAGTTTTGCCCGCTTTCTTAACACGGCCCGGCGCACACCTTCGCGCCGGGCCGCCGTATACTGATGATGCGGGCATCAGAAACGATGCCTTGGAGGAGGAACAACGATGGCAAACATCGAACCAGGCCTGCCTTGCGCGATCATCGGCGAGGGCGCAGCTGTGCGCCTGGGGGCCGAGGCCGGGCAGGATGCCAGCGAAACGCACGTCTATTTTGAACCCTGCGAGGAAAACAAGGCGGTCACCGTAGCCGAAAGCCAGCATAACGAGGACGGCGCGGGCCGCGTTCTGGATGTGAACCTGGTGCTGAGGAACGTGTGCCCCGGCAGGCGCGTCGCGGTAGGCGTCACGCTTCACGAGGTGGATGGAACAGGCGGGGAACACGCGCGCGGCTTTCATGCCATGACCGTACCGGCTCATCGCGACGGCCCACGGGACGTTACCCTGCCCCGGATACGCTTCGTCCTGCCGGAGGACCTGCGCATCGAGGGTGCGGACGGCCCGCGCGGCTGCCGGCGTCATTTTGTGGTGCGCAGCAGCAGCCGTTATGTGGACAGCACCGTGAAGGCGTGACCCTCTCAGCGGTCCATACGCTCCCTGACGCATGACAGGGGGAGCCGGGCCTTTGTCCGGCTCCCCCTTTTCGCACCCCGTGACAGCGTGGGGCATATCCTGTAGCGTGCGCAGCCGCGCACGAAAGGAAGGAACGATATGATCCCAGTCAACAAGCTGGTGGAAGTTTTCTATACCATGCTGGGCTGGCCCTATGCCTCCCCCGGCACCAACGGACCGGCGGGCATCGATTGCTCGGGTGCGTTCGTCTACGCCTACAAGCAGTTTGGCGAGCGCATCTATCACGGCTCCAACCGCATCGTCCGGGTCTATTGCCACGATGTGCGGCGTGTGACCAGCGCCAGTCAGCTGCGCGTGGGTATGGCCATTTTCAAGGCGCGCGAGGATATCAGCCACATGAAGGCGGAATACAAGCCCGGCGGGCGGTACTATGACCCCAACCTGCCCTATGACTACTATCACATCGGCCTGGTGGTGAGCGTGCGGCCGCTGAAGATCATCAATGCCACGCCGCCCAGCGTACGCATCGACACCGATCTGTCCCGGTGGTACTGCGCGGGCGAGCTCAACGCCGTGGACTACGACGCCGAAGAACCGCCGCAGCCCGCTCCCCCGCCCGATGCGGACCTGCGTCTGGCCGAGGTATGGGCCGAGCGGGGCTCCACGGTAAACCTGCGCGTCAGGCCCTCCCGCGACGCCGTGGTGCGCGTGCGCGTCCCCATTGGCGAGGTGGTGGAGGTGCTGGACGAAACCAACGAAACCTGGTGGTATGTGCTTTACCTCAAGACAACCGGCTATATGATGCGTGAATTCCTGCGCGAACAGGATGGATGAGTCTCACCCCAGATCCCGCAGGAACGCCTCGAAGTTCAGATGGAAAATCTGCTCCCGCTCCCCGTCCGTCAGCGGCAGACGCAGAAAGCGCGCCATCTCCTCCTCCGGGTCCCACATGGGGTAGTCGGTACCAAAGAACGCGCGGTCCGTACCGTAGCGGCGGATGATGCGCGCGGCCTCCTCCGGCTCAAGGGCGTACAGGCTGGAGGAGGTATCCACCCACACATTGGGCCGCCCGGCCAGCACCCGCCACGCCTCCTTCCACACCGACCAGCCGCCCAGATGCGCGCAGATCACCTTCAGGTCCGGCACCTGGTCCAGCACATGCGCCATACGCTCAGGCTGGCTATAGGCATAGCGGTAATCGCCCGTATGGACCAGCGCGGGCAGGCCCCGCTCCGCCATGGCGCGGAACATGGCCACAGCGCGCCGGTCGTCCAGCAGGAAGGTCTGAATATCCGGGTGCAGCTTCACGCCGTGCAGCCCGCCCGCCTTGATGCGGTCCAGCTCACCGGGCACATCCTCGTAGTCCGGATGCAGCGTGCCAAAGCCGATCAGCCGGTCCGGGTGCTCGGCGGATACGCGCATCAGGTAGTCGTTGATGGAATGCACGCGGCTGGGCGTAACCGCCACGCTGTGCACCAGAAAGCGGGAGATGCCCGCCGCCTCGCCATGGGCCATCAGCTGGCCCAAAGTCCCGTCCAGACACATGGGAATGTCATAAAAGGTCCCAGTGGACTTCGCCGCCTTGAGCGCGATGGCATCGGGGTAAATGTGCGCGTGCGTGTCAATGATGGTCATATGACAAGCTCCTTTGTTCAGCCGCGATCCTCACGGAAATAGGCCACGCCCAGACTCATCGGGGGCTGGTCCTCACGCTTTTTGCGCAGGCTGGTGATCACCAGCACCACGATGGTCACCACATAGGGCAGGGCCTTGAAAATCTCCTGCATGCTGCGGTCCAGGCCGGGGATGTAGAGGTAGAGGATGTAGAGCCCGCCGAATAGGATGCTGCCCCAGATGGCGTTGAGCGGCCGCCAGCGGGCGAAGATCACCAGCGCGATGGCCAGCCACCCGCGGTCGCCAAACCCATTGTTGACCCAGGTGCCGCCGGTATACTCCATCACAAAATACAGCCCGCCCAGGCCCGCGAGCATCCCGCCCGCCAAAGTGGCCAGATACTTGTAGGCGGTCACGTTCACGCCCGCCGCATCGGCGGTGGCGGCGTTTTCACCCACGGCGCGCAGGTTGAGGCCCTTGCGGGTGCGGTAGAGGAACCAGCTCAGCACCACCGTGAGCACGATGGAAAAGTAGGTCAAAAACCCGTAGCTGAACAGCACCTCACCCACCACGGGCAGCGTGCTGAGCACCGGAATCTTGGCCCGGAAGGCGCTGGCCGTAGCCTGCGTGGAAATCTGCCCCACGCCGCCCGCCAGCCTGGACAGCGAACCGCCGAAGAAGTTGCCAAAGCCCATGCCAAAGGTGGTCAGCGCAAGGCCGGTCACGTTCTGGTTGGCCCGAAGGGAGATGGTAAGCACGCTGTAGATCAGCGCCCCCAGGCCGGAGCACACCAGCGCGCATACCAGCGCGATCAGCATGCCCACAAAGGGCACGGGGGCTTCCACGCTGTTTTCATAGAGGAACGCGCCCATCAGCCCGGCCACGCCGCCCATATACATCATGCCGGGCACGCCAAGGTTCAGGTTGCCGCTTTTTTCGGTCACGATTTCGCCGTTCGCGCCGTACAGGATGGCAATGCCCTGCGCGATGGCCTTTTGCAGAAACACAACGATCAGGTTCATGCCTTGACCTCCTCGCGCGCATGCTGGCGCAGCTCGATGCGGTAGTTGATAAAGAACTCGCAGCCCAGAATGAAGAACAGAATCACGCCGGTGAGGATATCGCTGGCGTTTTCATTGAGGTTGAACTGCGTGGCAATCTGAATGGCGCCCTTTTCCATGAACACCAGGAAAAACGCCACCAGCAGCATCGCAAAGGGATTGAGTTTGCCCAGCCATGCCACCACGATGGCCGTAAATCCGCGGCCGCCTGCGAGGCCCGTGGAGATGGTATGGCCCACGCCCGTGGCCAGCAGGTACCCCGCCAATCCGCCGATACCGCCGGAGATGGCCATGGTGCGGATGATGACGCGGCCAACGTTGATGCCCGCGTAATGCGCTGTATTTTCGCTCTCTCCCACCACGGCGATCTCATAGCCCTGCTTGGAAAACTGCATGTACACATACAGCCCCACCATCAGCGCCAGCACAATCAGAATGGGCAGCAGGTAGCTGTTGGTGCCGATGGACGGCAGCCATCCCTCCTTGCCCTGGCTGTTGATCAGGCCCACATGATTGGAGCCGCGGGGGTTTTCCCAAAACACGATGGCGAAGGACACCAGCTGCATGGCGATATAGTTGAGCATCAGGGTAAACAGGGTTTCATTGGTGTTCCAGTGCGCCTTGAAAAACGCGGGGATCACGCCCCAGATCAGGCCGGCGGCCACGCCCGCCACGGGGCAGAGTGCATACATCGCCCAGGAGGGCAGGTTCTTTCCATAGATCATAATGGCGGCAGAGGCCATGGCGCCCACCAGCACCTGTCCCTCCGCGCCCACATTCCAAAACCGCATGCGGAAAGCGGGCAGCACCGCAAAACCCACACAAAGCAGAATCGCCGCGTCGCGGAAGGTGACCCACATGCGGCGGTTGGTGCCCACCGCGCCGTCCCAGATTCCCGCATAGACGTTGAGCGGGTTCATGCCGGTCAGGCCAAAGATGATGGCCGCGCACACCAGCAGGGCAAATACCAGCGCGACCAGCCGCACCAGCATGGCCCGGCCCAGCGACACGCCGTCGCGCTTGACAATATGCATCAGGGGTTCCTTTGCACCGGTCATGCCTGCGCCTCCTTTGCGTCATGATTGGTCATCATCAGACCGATCTGCTCCTTGGTGGCGTCGCGCGCGTCCACCGTGCCGCTCACATGTCCGTCGGCCAGCACCAGGATGCGGTCGCACAGGGCCAGCAGCACATCCAGGTCCTCGCCCACGCAGATGACGGCAGAACCGTTCTTTTTCTGCTCATTGAGCAGCCGGTAGATGGTATGCGACGAATTGATATCCAGCCCGCGCACGGGATAGGCCACCATCAGCACCTGCGGCGAGGATGCGATCTCACGTCCGACGAGTACCTTCTGCACGTTGCCCCCGCTCATGCGGCCCACGGGCCATTCCACGCCGGGGGTAACCACGTCCAGCTCACGCATGATGCGCTCGGCCAGCGTGCGCGGCTGCTTGCGCTCGGAAAAGAAGCCGCGGCCGCGCTTGTAGCTGCGCAGCATCATATTGCCCGTCATGCCCATGGAAGCCACCAGGCCCATGCCCAGGCGGTCCTCGGGAACAAAGGCCAGCCGGATGCCGATTTCGCGGATTTCCTCGGGGGTCATGCGGGTCAATTCCTTGACATGGCCCTTGCGGTTGGTATATTCAATGGAGCCGCTCTTGAGCGGCTGCAATCCCGCGATAGCCTCCAAAAGCTCCTTCTGGCCGCTGCCCGCGATGCCGGCCACGCCCAGAATCTCGCCGGTATAGGCCTCGAAGGCGGCATGGGAGAGCACCTCGCGGCCCTCGTCATTGACGACCGTTACATCGCGCACCTTCAGCTTGAGGCGGGGATTCGCCGGCTCGGGGCGCTCGATGTTCAGATCCACGCGCCTGCCCACCATCATTTCCGTCAGGCTCTTCTCCGTGGCCTCGGAGGTCTGAATGGAACCGACGCTGTGCCCCTTGCGAAGCACGGCCACACGGTCGCTCAGGCTCAGAACCTCGTTGAGCTTGTGAGTGATGATGATGATGGAATGCCCCTGATCGCGCATGTTGCGCAGCACCTGGAACAGCCGGTCCGTCTCCTGGGGGGTGAGTACGGCGGTAGGCTCGTCCAGAATCAGGATGTTCGCGCCGCGGTAGAGCATTTTGACGATTTCCACCGTCTGCTTCTGCGACACGCTCATTTCATAGATCTTTTCATGCGGATCAATTTCAAATCCGTACTTTTCGGTCAGGGCGCGAATCTCGCGCTCCACCTCCCGCATGTCCAGCCGCAGCTTTCCCGGAAGGCCCAGAATGATGTTTTCGGCCGCGGTGAGCACATCCACCAGCTTAAAATGCTGGTGAATCATGCCGATACCCAGGGCGAAGGCGTCCTTGGGCGAGCGGATGACCACCTCGCGGCCCTCCACATAGATATGGCCCGCGTCCGGAAAGTAAATGCCGGCCAGCATGTTCATCAGCGACGTCTTGCCGCTGCCGTTCTCGCCCAGCACACTTAAGATTTCGCCGCGGCGCACGGTCAGATCCACGTTCTCATTGGCGACCACCGAGCCGAAATGCTTGGTGATGCCGCGCATCTCGATCATTGCATTGGATTGCAAAGCTGTTCCCTCCGGGCTGTTGTATAGAAATGAAAGAACGCCCTGCCGCCCTGACGGGCGGCAGGGCAGAGCCATAAACGCGTCGCTTACTCCTCGACGACCGCGTTGATGCCGTCGATGATGATATCGAAGTAGGGAGCGCTGCGCACCTCAGACTCGTGGAAGTAGCCGTCGGAAACCATCTCAGTGCCTTCCAAGCCATAGGCGGCGGTGTAGGTGGTCAGTTCCTCGCCGCCCACGGTGAAGGTGGAGCAGTCAAACACATGCAGCGTGCCATCCTTGAGCGCGGCCTCAACCTCGGCCACCTTCTCAGCGGTACCGGGGGCCACGGCAGCCTCGTTGAGCTCCGTGATGTGCACCGCGCCGTCGGAATAGCCATGGCACCAGTCCTTGGGAATCTCGGTGCCGTCGATCACGCACTGGATGGCGTAAGTCACATAGGCGCCCCAGTTGCAGGCAGCAGACGTCAGGGCCTGGGTGGGAGCGGTGGGGATCATGGAGATGTTGTAGCCCACGATCGGCACGCCGGCAGCCTCACAGGCGGTGGCGGGGCCCACGGTATCGGAATGCTGGGAAATGAGCACGCAGCCATCGGCAATCAGGGCCTCGGCGGTCTCCTTTTCCAGGGCCATGTCGGACCAGCTGTTGGTGTAGCGCACTTCCATGGTCGCGGAGGGGCACACGCTGCGGGCGCCCAGGAAGAAGCTGGTGTAGCCGGAGATAACCTCAGCGAAGGGGAACGCACCCACATAGCCGATCTTGGCGGTCTCAGCGGTGATGGTGCCGTCCTCAATCATCTGATTGAGCTTCATGCCGGCCACAACGCCGCTGACATAGCGGGCCTCATAGATGGCGGTGAAGTAGTTGTGGACGTTGGTCAGCTCGCTGGTGCTGGCGGCGGTGCCGGTCGCGTGGCAGAACTGAATGTCGGGATATTCGGCAGCGGCCTGGAACACATAGCTCTCCTGGCCAAAGCTGGTGGCGAAGATGATGTCGCAGCCGTTTTCGGCCAGGTCAACCGCGGCTTCGTAAGCGGCTTCGGTCTCGGGAATGTTGTACTTGATCATCACCTGGTCGTCGCTGATGCCCAGGGCTTCCTGCGCGGCCTTGAGGCCATTGATGTGGTTGGCGGAATAGCCTTCGTTTTCGTCACCGATGCAGATGTAGCCCACCTTGATTTCTTCCGCGGGGACCGCGGCGCTCGCTGCGGTTACACCCAGAACCAGGCACAGCGCCAGCAGCATGCTTACCAGCTTCTTCATTGCGTTCCATCCTCCTGTAATCGACATAAAAACCTAAGGGACCTGCTTATGATACACCAGCTTTGGCGCTTTGTAAAGAAAAAAGACGAACATTTTTTTATAAAAAATTTTATGCGTTCGGAAATCGTGGAGTTCTCTCAACAGATGCTTCCCTTTTGCCTCTCATTCAAATAAGGCGAAAAAAAATTGGCGGCATGTATTGCAATTTTGTTTTTCTTCTGCTATAATAATTAGGCTGGTTTGAGAGAGCATGTTGCTCTGTCAACGAAGCATGTGGGCTCGTAGCTCAGCTGGATAGAGTGTTTGACTACGAATCAAAAGGTCGTGGGTTCGAATCCCGCCGGGCTCACCAAGGAAGCAGTTGCAAAACTGCTTCTTTTTTTGTGTTTTGGGGTAGAAAACAGTTCTATTTGACCGGACAAACGGCCAAATATCGCATTTTTAGGCTTTGCCTTCCGCCGCTCTCTAGCTTCCTTGTTTTCCTCAAAAGTGCCCTTGGGGACGATTTGCAACCTGTTGCAACGCAATTTTACGGCCTGCAAGTAGTCAAATGGTAGTCATATAGCACCGCCGTCAGCTCCTTATTTTGCAAGGGATTCCACGTTTATTTCCTTTCCTGTTTCTTGTTCTTTCACACCCCTCCGGCTGAGAAAATTGTTCAGTCGCAACGCGTCCGCCTGTTCCTTTTCTACAGTCAGCTTGGTGTAGACATCCATCACGAGCTTCGTGTCCGCATGGCCCATCCAGATCTGGGTGGTCTTGGGCGGAATGCCCGCGTTGTAGCAGGTAGTACAGAAGGTCACGCGGAAATCATGGCAGCGAATGTCGATTTCCCTGAAGGGCGGCAGCGGCTTACCCTCCGCCAGCAAAGCCTTGTGCGCCCGGGTACGCCCGTACTGGCATCTGGGATAGCCGTTGAGTTTGCGCTCCAGAAAAGTGATATAGGACTGATATTTCCGCTCAAAGGCGGCTTGCGACATCATGCCACCGTTCTCCTTGGTCAACAGCAGCCCATGGTGGCCCCGCAAGGCCTCCGCCAGCGGATCAGCCATGGGGATGGTCCGGCGTGCATTGACTGTTTTACCTTCGGTAACCATGCCACAGTTTCCCTTGCAGAAGGACACCGCGCCGCGCACGGTGAGCGTTTTCTTCTGAAAGTCCGCATCCCGATCCACATCCAGATACAGCACTTCACCCCGGCGAAGGCCAGCATACAGCATCACCATGGCGGCCGGACCGAAGTCGTGCTCCGCATAGGTTGTCTCAATCAACTCCCGCTCCCACATTTCAAGGGCTCTGTGGCTTCCAGCCTCTCCCTTCGGTGGCTGTGCCATCTCCGCAGGGCTGCGAATCACGATGCCATCCTGCAAAGCTGCTCGGAAGATACTGCGAATCGTGGAAGTGAACTTGTTGATGTGGCTCTGAGAATAGCCTGCCAGCGCGTTGTAAAGTCGCTGAACATCGGTGGCCGTGATACTTCTTAGCATCTTTTTACCAAAATGCTCAGAAGCATAGTCGATGAAGCTCTGATACTGTCGATGCTGCATGGGATTGCATTTGGTCCGATAGGTGTCAAGCCAGGTCTCCCCATACTCCGCAAAGGATGTGTCGATCAGACCCATGTTATATCCTCGTTCCTGCATGCGGACGTAATCATCACGCTTGCGAAACGCCTCATTGGCTGTTTTACCATAAAAGAAATGGCCTTCATATTTGCAGGCGTAGCGCCCGTCGGCGCGTTTGGTCAGTGTCTGCCGGGGCATCTGTTTTCCTCCTTGTAAAAGTAATGCCCCTGCGATTCTTTCCGGTTCAGTTGTCAAGGTGCAGGACGGTATCCGCCCACCCTTATGATACCAGATCAAGGACGCAGGGGCAATGCATATTTGGGGTTTCAGGTCATTGTGCTGGCGGAACGCCTGCGCATCCAGTCCTCTAGCTCCTTGCGGTCAATGCGGATGGAGCGTCCCACCCGGTAGGCCGGGAAACCCTCCTGATGCACCAGCGTATAGGCCGTCCGGCGGCAGATGTGCAAATATGCCTGCAATTCCGGGATGGTCATAAACGGCGACAGCTGAGCCAGCCCCTTCACGAACGGCTGCCCCGCTTCCGTGAACTTTGCAGAATATTTTCTGCGATACATGAATCGACCTCTCTTTCTTTTGGATATGGCATAGACAGAAGCTGTGGCAACGTGACAACGCGGCAACAGTGGTTTTTACTCTTTTGTTGCGAAGCTCCCACAGCTTTTGTCTTGTTTCTTTATTCACCATTTCTCTGTTGTCAAGTGGGTCAAAAGGCCGGAAACCCTTGCAACATCAAGGTTTGACCCGTCAACGGAGGCGTCAACGCTCCGGCAACGACTGTTGCCCTTCGGGTTCATCCTTCCAGGGCAGGTCTGGTTCGTCCACCACCATGAATGCCAGCTGCTGCGGTTCCGACACTTTTTCCGGGATCATGCGCTCCCAGCCCCGCTGACGGCCGTACTTGGCAAAGCGCCGGTTGTTTTCATACCTACGCCAGCCCTTGATCTCGCCCCGGCGGATTCCCTCGTCCACGGTCTCCCGAATCTCCCGGGTCTCATAGGCTTTCGGCTCATCGAACATATGGTCCAGCCCTTCCTTGAAAATCTGCATGGTGCAGAGCTTGTCTCCCTGGAACTGATCCATATAGTGATAGATCCGCCCGGCCAGGGTGTCCTCCTGGGCAAAGGCCTCCTGCTCATGCAGGAGCGTTGCTTCCTCCGCCTTGGACAAATAGGTGGTGTACGCCCCGGAATCATACTGCGCCATGATTTCCGCCCACATTTGCTCAAAATACGCCCTGGACTCCTCCAGGTCATCCAGGATGTGGCAGTCAGCCTTGCTGGCGTCCACCTGCACGGGGAGGAAACGTCGGTTGCCGCTGCGGTCCATGGGCAAAAAATCCATGCGGTTGGTAGTGCCCGCGAACACGCACTGCCGGGGATGGTCCGCGCCGAAGCGGTCGTAGGCCAGGCGGCAGAAGTCCCGGTCCCGGGAGAGGAAGGCCTTGATCTCCTCGATGCTCCGGGCATTGGCGGTGGCCACCATTTCGGACATTTCAATGATCCACCGTCCGTTCAACCGGTGAAACACGTCCTTGTCGCTGAGGTTGCGCAGGTCGTCCGAGAACCAGTCCGGCTCCATGGCCAGGCTGCGCAGGAAGGTGGACTTGCCCGCGCCCTGGCCGCCCACCAGCACTAGCATCAGCTCAAACTTGCAGCCCGGCCGAAACACACGCTTCACCGCTCCCAGCATGAAGGTGCGCAGGCAGCGCTCGTGGTAGTCGTTCACCTCCGTGCCGAGGAAATGGGGCAGGGCGTTTCGCACCCGGGGAACGCCGTCCCAGCGCAGGGCGCGCAGGCGGTCCCGCACGGGGTGGAAGGCGTTGTCCGTGGCGGCGATTTTCAGCGCCCCCGGCAGGCAGCGCTCCGCCTTGAGCCCGTAGTGCCGTTCCAGATGCAGCTGGAGAAAGGCCAGGTCCGTATCGCTGATGATGGAAGATTCCCGCACCCAGGGCAGAGGGCAGTCGATGGTCAGGCGTTCGTTGAACAGATTCCGGCGGATGTGTCCGCCCAGCAGGGGGTCGTGGGTCAGCGCCAGGACGCAGTTTTGAAGCGAGTTGACCACGTTGCCTCGATTGTTTTTCTCCAGCGCTTCCCGGATGACCGCATAGGATTCATCCAGCCCTTTCTCGCTCATGGGCGGTTCCCAGTTGGTCACGGGTGATTCGTTCCGCAATGGCTTTTGCCTCCTTTCTGAATGCAGGGATGTGCAGGGTGATCCCTCAGCGTTCCATGTCATAATGGCGGGCTTTCGTTTCTTTGGACTGCGCCTTGTAGCTTTGTAGCACCTCACGGATCAAGGGCCGGGCCTGTTCCCGAATGCGCCACACGCCGGCGGCTCGGGTTTCCGGCTTTCGAAGCGCTGTCATTACCCTTTTCAGTACCGACTTGGCGGAAAGCTCGATAGCCTTCCTGGCGTTCTCCAGCCATTGGAGAATCAGCCTGCGGGTATGCGGGAGCATAAAACCATCCTGCGCGTAAACCTGCTCCATCTGTACTGTGATGACCGCTTTGTCTGCTTTCTGCGTTTCCCGGATGGTCATATCCGCCACAACGGATAAAGCCTGATTGTACGCCGTCTCTGACACAGTCTCTAGCAGCGTATCCACATGATGCAGCGAATCCAGCTTGTGGTCCAGTTCGGCGGCTTTTTGCGCAAGCCGTCGGGCCTGCTGGGTGTTTTCCGCTGTCAGCTGCGCGTTGCGCTTCTCCAGTTCTGCAATTTTGTCGCGCTGGGCTTCGATGATGTAGTCGTTCTTCTCCCGGCTGGCCCTGCCGCCATAGATGGCTTCGGTCTCCACCTCCAGCCCGTGTTCACGGCAGATTGCGAGCAGAAGATCACGGCACAGATGATCGAAGGTCACCTTTCGGTTATTGGTTCTGCTGGGCTTCTTCGCCGGGTCAGGCAGCGGTATGCCCAGGGCTTCCAGCGCCTTTTCCTGCTTGGGTTCCCGCTCGCCGTAGCGGTTTTCGATATCGAACACCTGCCGGGCGTGAATGTGGGGACTGGTCTCGTCCAAATGCAGCGCCCAGTCCAGCACATGGACGTTGGTGCCGAAGCGCTCTTCCATCGTTGTAAAAAACGCCAGCACCACGTTAGTCAGCACCTCAGGCGGCGGGCAGTCGCCCTCTTTGCCGATCTGGTAGATGGTTTCTTCCGGGCAGATGCGCGCGTCCCCCAGCAGATCGTCAATGGTTCGATTGCGCTTGGCATGACCGGCTTTGGCGTTGCGCTGGTTCTGCCCCGCAACAAACGCCCCGTACCGGCGCTCATATTCGTTACGCTCGTGCTGGGTGAAGGTCGGGAAGCGGCTGTTCTCCTCATGGGTACGAAGGCCGTTTGTGCAGTCCCAGTACAGGTTCAGCCGGGTTCGCTCCCCGGCGATGTTCTCCGCGTTCTTCACGTCGAAGCTGCGGTCGTTGTGCCTGGGGTTATAGACGCCGTGTTTTCCCGCGCGGCCATTGTGACGGGATACCCGCTGCTTTTGATTGGCGATGGGCGGTCACCTCCTTCTCTTTTGTTGGGTTGCTTATTTCCTTGGCGGAGTTGCTTTCGTTCCCCCGAAGAGCTCCTGTTTCGACAGGTAATACCCAGTACAAAGTGTCGAACCCCTTCGGGGCGCTTCGCTTTCAACACTTCACTGGGCCACGGGCGCTGCCCTTTGGATTCCCGACAGGCGCTGCCGCCCTGTACCCGGCCAAGGGGCGTTGCCCCTTGACCCCAGCAGTGCGCTGCCGCCCCTGCATCCCGGCGCAAAGGGCTGGCTGCCCTCTGCACACCCGTACCGGCAAAGCCGGCGTCCATCGCCAATGCAATTTCCGCCGCTTTCACCGGCTCCGCATCCACGCATTTGCCCCCGACGGCGGAAGGTGGATGCGGAATGCACCCGTAGGGATTGCCGATCAAGGCGCTGGATGCAGACCCGGTGTTTTTTCAGAAATAGCACCCATTTCAGACGTTTTTTTTACCGTCTGAAAACCATGTTCCTTTGCGTACGCTCTGGCTGCGGCCAGCCGTTCTTCGCTGTACGGCGGCACCAGCCGAATGGACAGTCTGGCCTTGTCGAGCACATAGGTCACGTCGCCTTCCGGCGTATTTAGCTCCAAGCGGCACAGCATGGGATACCTCCGGCTGAAATCCGCCAGCCTGCGCTTCAACCCAGCGTTGAAGGTATAGATGCTGGCAAGTTTCTCCGCTTCGTTCCAGTTGATGACGGTTTCTTTTTCATACTTGGACAGTTTCGTCACGCCACCCCTCCTCATCGTTTTCATTAGCTTTAAGCGCATGCAAACTGCGCTTGAGACGGTGGTATTCGTCCATCTCTCTGCGCAGCCGGTGGTAAAAGGCCTCGTGCCTGCTTTCATCTACCTCCGTCTCCATCTTCCGGGCCAGCTCCAGCATCCGGCGTTTTGCCTCCGGATCAACCGTCAGGGCCGTCAGCCATTTCAGCCGTGCCACCGTGTTATCATGGCTGGGACAGGCGAAAGCGTAAAGAATCTTCTTTTCCTTCATGCTCAGTTTCATGGTAAATTTCCTCCCTTTCTTTTTTTGCCGCAGAGCCAAGCCCCCGATTGACAAACCTGTTTCAAGGTTCATGCCCCGGCGGCAAGAACCAGTTTACAAGAAAAAGAGGCCCGTTCCCGTATATCCAAAACGTCGGAAAAGCGCTCGAAATCCATATATTTCCACGCTTATGGAATTGTGTTATCGTGAAGGTAATAACGGAAAAGGAATATCGGGAGGGGACTTTGGATGTATGTAAAGCTGACGATCCCGGAAAGGCTTCAGGACCTGCGCAAGGAGCGCCACCTGACGCTGGAACAGCTGGCGGAGCAGACCGGTCTGTCCAAATCGGCACTGGGAAAATATGAAACCGATGACTACAAGGGTATCAGCCCGTTTGCGATCGCGACGCTGGCGAATTTCTATGGCGTATCCACGGACTATCTGCTGGGGTTGTCCGAAAATAAAAATCACCCAAACACAGAGCTTCAGGCTCTGCATCTGAGTGACGATATGGTGACCCTTTTAAGCAGCGGTAAAATCAACAACCGACTGCTCTGCGAACTTGCCACGCATTCCAACTTCCAACGGCTGATGGTGGATATGGAAATCTTCATCGACCGGATCGTGGATATGCGGGTGGACCAGATGAACCTTATTCTGGAAGCTACCCGGCAGACCATCCTGGGCAAATACGCGCCTGGAGAAAACGACCTCTATGTGCGGACGTTGGAGCTGGGTCAGGTGCAGGAGAGCGACTTTTTCAGCCACATCCTGCATGACGATCTGGACAGCATTCTCCGGGACATCCGGGAAGCGCATCGCAAGGACAGGACCACCGCCGACCCGCAGCCCACGCTGGAGGATATCAAGGATAAATTCCAGCGGGATATTCAGCAGGGCAGTTCTACGGAAACGATGATCCACGTATTCTGCGACAAGATGCAGATCCCCTTTGAAAAGATTTCCTCAGAGGATTTCTCGGCGTTTCTGCGAATTCTGAGCCTGTCCAAAATGATCAAAAATCCCAACAACATGAGAGGAAAGGCGAAAGCCTATCCGGTGCATCCGCAACGATACAGGAAAAAGTGACAAGTGAGCACCGAAAGGTAAATGCCCCTTGCGCTTACCATCAATTCCACTCCTGCATCAAAAGGAAATCGCAAAGATTCCGGTGCTTGATTCCGTTCCTACTCATATCAAAGGCATCCAGCGAAACCACATATTTGGGGAAGTTGTCCCGGATGCCGTCATATGCCCCAAACTCTCGCGCCACGGTCTCCTCCGAAGCGAGCAAATACGCAACCTGCACGTAGAGCTTTTCTCCCCGCTTGTCGCACACAAAGTCGATCTCCTTATTCCCTGCTCTTCCCACGGTGATGGCATAGCCTCTGCGCAGCAGTTCCAGATACACGATATAATAATCGATCTGCGCTGAGCAGAGGTTTCCCGCCTCATGCGTCTAGCCATTTACAGCCAGAATGCGGCGTTTTGGTCCAGAATGGACTTGCGCTCCCGCCAATCAGGCATCAGTGTTGTGAGGAAGGTGTAAAAGCGCTTTGAGTGATCGGGATGAAGGAAGTGGCAAAGCTCATGCATCACGACATATTCGATGCAGTGCCGAGGCGCCTCCAGTAGGCGTTTATTTAGCGTAATGATGCCCTTTTGGGCCAGGCAGGAGCCCCAGCGGGTTTCCATGTTGCGGATGCGCAAGGCAGGCATGGAAATTCCATATTTTTGAAATATCGGATAGATTTCTGAAAGAATTTCGCTGAAAACAGCGTGACACTGCTCGTCCAGATAGGCTGTGACAAGCCCTTGCTTCTTGGAGAAATCATCTGGCTCTTTTGTTTGAAGGTGCAGATAGACGCCATCGTTCCAAATAGTATCCCGCACATTCTTTTCAACGCTCAGACGGACGCCTCTGCCGAGCAGGTAAAAGGTTTCTCCGCTGACGTACTGCTTGGGCTGTGGCGCATACTGAGCCATCTCCCGGTATTTTTTCTGTGCTGAGCGAATATAGCCGCCTTTGCCTGCCACAAAGGCGTCGACCCTTTCAACCGAAATGGCAGGATGGGCGGAAACAAATACGCTGCCGTCCCTGTGAATGCGCAAGTTCAGGTTTTTCACCGGCTTTTGCTCCAGCAGATAGCGAAGGGGGACACCGGCGTATAATATGGTCCTTTCCTGTGGCATCTTGGTCAAAACCTCCGAAGCGCAACGGTTTTTACGTTTTCAATGATTTTGTCGATGGTTTCAAAGGATAGCTTCAGGCCGCGCTGCTTTTCATACGCATAGAACAGATCGTCGATATCCTGCGAGATACGGTCATGGATAGTCTTGCTGCTGGTCCAGTCCACCTGACTGTGTTTCGCAATGATTTTCGTGATTTCCTCCGCGATCTCCGCCGCGAAATCAGGGGAGACTTCCGCTTCGTCGGCCGCATCAAACACCGCTGATATTACGCCGTAAAATGCCTGCGCGTGGACGTTGTTCCGAATAGCTTCCGGGTAGGTTACAGTCGTTCTTCCGGCGTGATAGTCCTCCATGATGGCACGCATCTTTGCAAGATACTCTGCCTCGGAGATCACTTTTTCCTTGTATTGCTCCAGAGCTTCCTTAATCCGCTTGGAGAAGCTGTCATAATAGGCGGGGTTTTCATCATGCTTTTCGCTGATGCTGCGGTTGAGCTTGCTGGTAATGGCGTCCGCTTTTGCCCGAAGGGTGCCCAGCTGCTCCAACTCGTGCTCGAAGTCATCCTTGTTGAGAATGTTGATGGGACTGGTGATTTTCTTGAGCCCAGCTACCGAGAGGTGCGTGTCCAGCAGGTTTTGCATCAGGGGTTCATATTCCCGGTTATCGATCGCGTCGCAATACCGGACTTTTACACTGCGGCGCACCTTGGAAAAGAACACGAAAGCGTTTTGATACTGCTTTAATTCATCTTTGGAAAACGCGGCATAGGCCTGCTCTGCGTTCAGCACCAGACTCAATGCTTTGCCAAACGCGCAAAGCAGCTGGTAAAAGCTCTCCCGTATCTTGTCGTCGGCAAGAAACACCTCGACTTCTTCGATATCGCGTGGATTTTTCAGCCCGGCAAACAGCTCGGCCAGTCGGGTGTAGGCGTCCCGAAGGCCACCCACGCAGGACATGACATCCACCACAACCCCTTTAAGGTCTCTGCCGTCAAAGTTCTCCAGTCCCGCGCCGCTGTACAGGTCCATGGCGGCATCCAGCTTTTCGATCAGTCCGCGGTAGTCGACAATCAGGCCGTAGTCCTTGCCCTCATAGAGCCGGTTGGTGCGGGCGATGGCCTGCAAAAGCCCGTGTTCCTTGAGCTCCTTGTCGATGTAGAGCACCTGGCAGATGGGCGCGTCAAAGCCAGTGAGAAGCTTGCTGCACACGATGAGGATGTCGATATCCCCAGCGCAAAACTGGTTTTTGATCGCTTCTTCATAGGTGTCTGCATCGCCGTAGCGGTTCATCATCTTGTTCCAGTAGGCGATGACCTTATCGTCGGAGCCCTCGTCCATGTCGTCCACGCTTTCCCGAAGATCGGGAGGCGAGATCACCACCGCGCACTCCAGGTCGCCCAGCTGCTCAAAGCATTCCAGATACCGTACGGCATCCCGCTTGTAATTGGTAGCCAGCATGGCCTTGAAGCCGGTGCGTTTATACCCCTCCATGAAGTGCTCGTTGATATCCAGCGCAATGCGCCTGATGCGGGCGTCGGTGGAGGTTAGGCGGCGGATGCTGCTCCATTTGCGGGACAGGTCCTCCCGCTGCGCTTCCGTGAGCCGCTTGGTGGTCTGCTTGAACCACAGGTCAATGTTGGCCTCATCCACGTTCTGCTCCACGAACCGCCCTTCATAGATCAGCGGGACAATGGCCCCGTCGTCCACGCCGTCCTTGATGGTGTATTTGTGGATCAACTTGCCAAACCTGGCCATGGTGTTTTTCTCGCTCTTCATCAGCGGGGTACCGGTAAAGCCGATATAACAGGCATTTGGGAACACCGTGCGCATTTTGGTGGCAAGCAGGCCATAATTGGAGCGGTGGCTTTCATCCACCAGCAGGAACACATCCCGCGAAAGGTTTCTGTGCTCCAGCTTTTCGGCGGTGTTGAACTTGTTGATAATGGTGGTGACCACATCCGCCTTGCCGCTGCCCAGCAGCTCTACCAGATGCCGCCCGCTGGCGGCCCGCGCCGGATTTAGGCGGGTGTGGGCGAATGTGGCTGTGATTTGCCGGTCCAAATCTTTGCGGTCGGTGACAATGACCACCTTCGGGCTGCAATCCGACAGCTCCATCAGGATATACTTCGCCAGCATCACCATGGTCAGGCTTTTGCCGCTGCCCTGCGTGTGCCAGACGACGCCGCTTTGCCGGTTGCCCTTTTCATCAGGCTGGGCAATGGTTCTGACGATCTCCTTAATGGCAAAATACTGCTGATACCGGCAGATTTTTTTCACGTTGGCGTCAAAGAGCACAAAGTAGCGGATCAGCTCCACGGCCCGTTCCCTGCTGAGCAGGGAGATCAGGTTTCGGTCCTGCTCGGTGGGCGTGCGACCGGTTACGTGCCGGGCCAAGGCATCCTCCAGAAAAGCTGTATCCTGTTCCTTCCACACGTTCCAGAACTTTTTAGCGGTGCCTGCGGTGGCATATTTGACGGCGTTTTTGTTGGCCGCTATCACAATCTGAGCGAATTGATAGAGCTGGGGGATACACTCCTTCTGCTGGTTGCGCACATTTTGCTCCACGGCTTGCTCCACGCTGACCTGCGGGGCTTTGCATTCGATGACCGCAAAGGGGATGCCGTTAATGAACAATACGATATCCGGCCGGGCATTATGGAGCTTGTCCCGGCTGTCCACGGCAAACTCCTGCGTCACATGGAACAGATTGTTTTCCGGATGCTCCCAGTCAATGTATCGGAGGTTAAAGCTGAGGGTCATCCCCTCGCCCACGGTTTCGGGATAGCTTTTACCCAGCAGCAGCGCGTCATAAATTTTTTCACTGGCGCGTACCAGTCCTTCGGCGGCTGGCTCCTGCTCCAGGTCCTCCATGGCGCGCTCGATGTTGGCGGCGGAAAACTCATTCTCTGCGCCGGCAAAGGCATAGCGGTTGATGCGCCGCAGCTGGCCGCGCAGAATGTCCTTAAGCAGCACATGGTACCGGCTGCCTCGCTGGGTCTCGCAGTCCTGCGGGGAAATGTAGGTATAGCCCATGGACTGGAGCAGCTCCAAGGCCGGCTGCTGGCTGCTGTATTTTTCAAGATAGGCATCAGCTACATAAATATTGCACATTACGTTCACAACCTCAGTCAATATTCCCATCTATGGAATTTTTGATTTGTTCCAAATCCTTTTCCATCTGTTTCTTTTGCTTGCTAGGAACATTTACCTCATCAAGTATTTCTCGAAGCTGTGTATAGGCTTTGAACTTTCGGGCTGGAATCTCCAGCGATTGTTGGGTGGATCTTATCTGCTCATGTGCTGCAATTTCGTCGATAATTTTCCTCATACACTTTGACAAACTACTACGAGAAGAATAGTCCGCCGGCGCATAGAAGCTAATTCTTTTGTCATTATAAAGTTGATATACCCTTTTGCGATTGTTCTTTTCTGGGTCAAATACTCCTATTGCATAGCCCCCTTTGCTTTTTACTAGACGCATGCATGGAATATCCGTTTCACTATCTCCAATATAGACGATATTTTCATAAGGAATATACAGTTGAGACTCTTCCATACTATCATTTACACGCTCGTCGTATTCTTCAAAAAAGCCTTTAGCAATTCGAAAAATATATTGTGTTTTGTTTGTATAGTTAATGGCTTGTGTAGGCCATATTGCTATACCATCTGTATTGTACAAGTAAGAGGATGCATAAATACGATTAAACTTGCTGGCTATCGAACTTCCTTCAATAATTTCTTTAAGTCCAGAAGAAATAATATAGTGCTGCAATTCGATTCCTTTACTAGCAGCATATTTATTCATCCGATCAAACCAGGTCTCTACTCCTCTATACAAGGGAATTCGGGTTCCAACTTCCTGAAAATACTCTTTCTTAAGCGATTTGTTTTTGAAATTAGAATATCGCGTCAACTCATACATCCATGCCAAATTCTTGTCCATCAGCTTGTCCTGAGCCAGTTTATTTGACTCGGTCCAGAATTCTGCTTTGTCGATTCCAAATGACGGAATGAGTGTGAAAGCCTGCATGTCGTCAGGAGAAAGCGTTTTATCAAAATCGTAGCAGATGGCCATTCTTGCTTTTTCTGAGGTGGTGGTTTGGTGTTTACTCATTATAAAGTCCTCCTTTTTAAGCTATACAGTAGTACGAACAATCCCCGTCAGCAACAGCTGCATCAGGGCTTTTTTCTTTTGCTTTTCCTGTTCAATGTCCTGTCGGAGCAGGCTGATTTCGCGGTCGGCGGTGGAGAGGACTTGGGCGATGGCAGATTGTTCAGCAATATGAGGAAGTAGAATTTCAAACTTTAAGAAATCTTCCGGTTTTACGGCCATGCGTTCATATACTGTTCCCTCTTCGTATTTTCTTACAGCATTGATAAAGTCCCAACGCATGAGATAATTAGCCAGGTATTCCTTGCATACATTTTGGTTCACTTCAAATGTCACATAAATTGGAGAGAAAATTGCATCTCCAAAGGTGTTTTCACAAATTACACCGAATTTTAAATTTGCCGGGTTGTAACAAATATCTCCTTTATGTGTAATCTTATATTCCTTGTATTCATCTCTTACAAGATGATCCCTGTCATAACGGTCGCTTTTGGGGAAAATACCTTCTGTTGATAATGTAACATGTGGATATTCCAATCCTTTTGGGGAATATGTTTTTCTCTCATGCAGTATATTTTTTAATTTTGTTTTTTTCCATGCTATATTAAACCCCGGCAGACGCTTTTTGCCGGTCAAAAGTTGCTGCATAAGATACATTTTCTGCCGCAGCTTTTCAGCCAGTCGATTTTCTTTCAGCTCAATCACCTTGTCCTGGGTGGTAAGGATGGCAGCAATTTTTTGTTGTTCCACAACCGAAGGAAAAACAACCTTGCTTTTTAAAAAGTGTTCTTGTCCCAGTGTTCTATTACGTCCTGCACCACCGGGAGATGCCATCTCCAAGATATCGGTTCCCCGTTTTGTCAAAAGGTAAGCGATTAGGTAATCGATATCAATTTTATCGTTTATAGGACGGTACATTGGAAAACGATGGGAACCAATCATTCCAGCCTCGGCTTGTGAGGTTTTCCCGATTGCCTGCTCCCATGCAAAGACTATATTTAGGACAAAACAATTTGGCTGAACCCAGTAAACAGCTTTGTTTCCCAATTCCGCGCCTGTAACTGGTTCTTTATAGAAAAGACCCTTTCCATGAGAGCGGATGCCAATTTGAGTGTACCATTCATTCGGATTGACCTTTACAGGTTTTTCTATTCGGCTAAGACAATCCCCCAGTATATATACCGTCCAATCCGCAGGTAAAATACCGTATTTTGTTTTCTTGTACCCCTCCGGCACCTCACCCCGACGAATCTGAGCAATTCGCTTCTTGATTTCCGAATCCATATTTCTACCCCTCTTATCCCCAATATCCAATGGCAAAGAAGATAACATCTATGAGGAACGGCACAAGCACACTTAGACTGCTTCGTATTTTTTGGCTTTTATTTAAATACGTCGGGCCAAAGGAGAATTCCACACTAGGAAAAGCTTTCCGCATTAGTTCAAATAGTAGATAATAATTTATTGATAAAAATATTATACTAGCCATCATTGCGATGAAAACAAACTTAGGTGTTGTATTCACGTTTGGAAAAATCTTGCATATCGCACAGGAAGTCAAAAATGTCTCGATTGCGCTTACTATCAATGAGCCGAAAAACTTTGTGAAGTCTGTAATAACAAATTTTCGCTCCTCTATTTCACTAATAACAGTCGAAATTTCATTGCAGATAGAGTTAAACCAATCTATATCATCACTTCTAATTTCTATGCTACTATTAACAGGAGTAATTACTGAATTATATAGATTGATTTCGATGGATTTTTCTAAGCATTCTGATTTGTATGTAAAGCAAAGGCGCTCGCACCTCCGTCGCTTAAATTCATAACTTTTAAACACATCCATATTATTCTTCCCAACGATACAGCTCTTGTCGGCGAAAAAAATCATGTATTCTTCTTCAAAATCACCCTGCTGAAATTGCTTGTGAATCAATCTTGCCATTCGAAGAATGTCCTCTTCTCGTAGTATTTTTTTCTTAACCGTAAACTCTTTTCTGTATTGTATGCTTCCCATTGAAATCCCCTCTTTCTTATCCTCTCAGGTTCAACCGCTTCACATCCGCCGCCAGCTCGTCCACATCGTCCGCCGCTTCCAGCGCCCGGCGGTGGGCATCATACTGCTCGTACTGCTCCAGCGCCAGCTTTTCCGCCACTTCCCGCTTCACGGTCCCGAAGTTTTCCAAAACCTCCCGGCCGTTGAAGCGTAGGAAATCCCCCAGCTTGTTTTCCCAGTCCGCCATGTGCATGGGGTGGTGTCCCTTGGCCTGCAGCTCCGCATAGTCCAGGTACATGTTTACGATCAGATTCAGCGTGCTGATCTCCTCATGCGTCATGTAGTTTTTCGCCACCGTCACATCGCCCCGCCGCACTTTGGCTCCCTTGAAAGCGGTCAGGCCCATGTTGTCCTTGGAAGCGTCCGCCCGAGTGGCGATGATCTCCGGCGCGGTATAGCCCGTGGCGGCATACTCCAGCTTGTTCTGCACCGACTTGAAGAAATTCTGCGCAATCCGGCTTTGACTGTCGTAGTCCACAGAAAGGGCGAAAATCTCCTTGACCTTTTGATAGACCCGCTTTTCGCTGGCCCGGATGTCCCGGATGCGTTCCAGCAACTCATCAAAGTAGTCGGCGCCGAATTCCCGGGGATTGCGCAGCCGCTCGTCATTGAGGACAAAGCCCTTCTTCATATACTCGGTCAGCACATTGCTGGCCCACCGGCGGAAGTGGATGCCCACGTTGCTCCGCACCCGGTAGCCCACGGCCAGAATCATATCGAGATTGTAGAATTTTATGTCGCGGCGAATTTGACGGGTTCCTTCCATCTGAACTTGTAAGCAACTCTTACAGGTTGGTTCCTGCTCCAGTTCACCATCCTCATAAATGTGCTTAATATGTGTGGTGATATTTTGTGGGGTTACTTGATAGAGTTCCGCCATAGAGCGCTGTGCCATCCAGATGGTGTCGTCCTCAAAGTAGACGTCAATCTTGGTATCGCCCTTCTCATTCTGATAGATCAGGATTTTGCCCGTATTCGCCAGCTCTCCGCTCATAGCCCCAGCTCCTCCAGATATCGTTTCATCTGCGCCTGTACCTCGGCCAGTTCGGCCTCAATGCTGGCAATGTTGTGCTTCACCTCGTCGATATCCACCAGTTCTTCCTCCTCAAAGGTATCCACATACCGGGGGATGTTGAGGTTGAAGTCATTTTCCCTGATTTCCTCAAAAGACGCTACATGGCTGAACTTGTCCACATTCTCCCGTGCCTTGTAGGCGTTGACGATGCGGGCAATATCGCTGTCGCGCAAAATGTTTTGGTTCTTGCCCTTCTCAAAGTTGCCTTCGCCGGAAGCGTCGATGAACAGCACATCGTCGCGAATGCGGTTCTTCTTGAACACCAGAATGCAGGCCGGAATGCCAGTGCCATAGAACAGGTTGGCAGGCAGGCCGATCACGGCATCCAACAGCCGCATTTCCACCAGCCGGCGGCGGATTTGCCCTTCGCTGGCGCCGCGAAACAGCACGCCATGGGGCAGCACCACCGCCATACGACCGTTTTGGTCGTCCAGACTGGACAGCATATGCAGCACAAAGGCGTAATCGCCCTTGGAGGTAGGAGGCACGCCACAGTTGAAGCGGTGATACGGGTCCAGCTCCGCGGACATCTTTTTCTTGCCCTTGCTGTCCGCCTCCGCGTCCGCAAGAAAGCCACTGTCCCACTTGTCCAGGCTGAACGGTGGATTGGCCACCACCACCTGAAATGTCATGAGGCCGTCATTTTCGATGTTCTGCGGATTGGAGAGGGTATCGCCCTGCCAGATCCGGGCGTCATCCACGCCATGGAGGAACATGTTCATGGTGCAAAGCGCCCAGGTCTGCGCGTTGAGCTCCTGACCGTAGAGGGCTGCCTTGCCACCGGTCACCTTCTTATATGCCTTGAGCAGCAAGCCGCCGCTGCCACAGGTGGGGTCATAGATGCGGTCGTTTTCCCTCGGCTCCACCAGAGAGGCCACCAGTTCGGAAACCTGGCTGGGCGTGAAGAATTCTCCGCCCTTCTTCCCGGCATCGGAGGCAAACATGGCAATCATGTATTCGTAGGCATCGCCGATGATATCAGAAGAGCCCAGCTGGCTGGGGCGCAGATCGAGATCGTGAAAGTCCTCCAGCAGGTTTCGGAGTGTCGCGTTCTTCTCCCGTGGTTCGCCAAAATCCACTTGAGAATTGAAGTCGATGGCGCGAAACACGTTTCGCAGTTTTCCGCTGTTATGATCCTCGATCTGTCTCAGCGCCACGTTGATCTTCTGCCCAATCTCCGCATCGTTGCGGTTTTCATAGAGGTAATCAAACGTGGAATGTTCGTCGATGGCGAAGCGTTCGCGGCTCATGGCGCGCTCCACGCGGCGCATGTCGCCGTCATACTGTTTGATGTACTCCTCGCGCTTTTCCTTGGAAACATCGCTCAAATATTTCACGAACAGCATGGAGAGAATATAATCTTTGTAACGGGAACTGTCGATCTTTCCTCGGAAGCTGTCGCAGGCGTTCCACAGGACTTGCTCGATATCTTTTCTGGTGGTCATGTTCATTTTCCTTTCTTTGCGCTCTTGTAGGCCTGGTTAAGGAGGATGTCATACAGTTTCTCTTTTTCGTCCGCCAGTTCTTTGAGCAACCGTTCTTCCTTCTTTGCCAGCAGATTCAACCGGGCGATTCTGCGCTGGTGTTCCAGAGGAAGGACGGTCAGCTCAAGGTCCATCAGGAAGGTTGCTTTGACGGAACCGAGCATGTTGCTGGTGGCGTTTTCATAAATTTTCCGTTTCATGTTTTGGGTGTTCAGCAGCCAGAAAAGGTATTCCGGCAATAGAAGCCCGCTTTCGGTTCGTATCACCACAAAGTTTGAGGAGATGACCATTCCGGTCGTGGTTTCATCGATCAAAACGGCGGTATATGGCGCGGTGAGCCGCACGATAATGTCGCCACTTTGCGTGAGATATTCGTCCTTCAACGTCTCTTTGGCCTCGTAGACGTCGGCCTCCCCCAAATCAACCGTTCCTTCCTGCCGGATACATCGCAGGTTCAGCAGAGGATAACGGTCACCTCCCCGTTCCTTGGACTGTTTTCTTGATAAAACCAGCCCGCTACGAACGATTGCAAGGTCTCGCAGCTTCATCTTCATCCTTCTTTCGTCATGAACGAAAAATAACAATCCCGCTTCAAAAATGAAGCTCTCTCGAGCCGATTCCATTATATACAAGGTACGGGCCTTTGTCAACATTGAAATGTCATGTTGAAATAATGACATTTTTCTCATAGATCATCTCTCGCAGAATGATTTCTTCGTCCTGGCTGCGAATGCTGTTCATCGCCCACACCCACGCCATGGGATCGCGGGCCTTCAGCTCCTCGGTTACGCCTTCCGCTGCCTTCATCTGGGTAATCATGCATTCCATCCGATCCTGTGCTTGCTCGTTGAGGTCCGCCAAATACGTCCAGAGCTTGCCGGACAAGAGCAAGTAGCTGTATCGGGCCGCATGATACTGCTCCAGATACTCTCTATGCATCCTGCCCCATCTTCCTATCGGACGCGTTTCCTCCGGCAGCCGCAGTTCGGGGAAGTAATAGTCGCCAATCAATATATAATCGAGTCCATTCTTTTCATCAGAAATATGTTTCTTAAGCGCTTTCATGTTGACGATCTCCTTTTACAACAATTTTCGGCAGCAAGGCCTTCTTTGGGCCTGTCCTATCCTTTCGTAACAACGAACCGGAAAGAAGCCGCAGGGAGTCGTTCATGGGGTTCAGGTAGTCAATCGGTAGTCAAAATGGTTTTTTGAGATTTTCAGGTCCGAAAACCCTTGTAAATCAAGGCTTCCAGCCGCCTGGCTGAATTGGCTACGAATCAAAAGGTCGTGGGTTCGAATCCCGCCGGGCTCACCAGAGATAAAGCCTTAAACCATAACGGTTTGAGGCTTTTCTTTTTGCCCTGAAGCCCTTCGAAACAAGGGTGTTTTGATGAAATCGGCGGTTTTGTCAACCAACATGTCAGTTTTCATCTTGAAAACAGGGCGCAAAAGTCTTATTTTCATTGGGTTTCCGCGCGATATTGGATGTCAATTTCGCCGTCAACTCACTGAATGCCGCGCCCGCTGTCTGAATTCCTTCCAGGCGGCTATGCACATAGCGGTTCATGGTGGTCTGGATGTCTACATGTCCCGCGATCGTTTGCAGGGTTTTGACATCCGTTCCTGCGGCCGCCATCATGGTGAGATAGGTATGCCGGAAGATATGCGGAGTTGCTCCGTGAAGGTCAACGGTTTTTCCAATGCGCTGCCAAGCCCGGTCAAAGGCACTTTCGGTCATGGGGGCATCCTCATCCCCCACAACAAAAAGGTGATCCTCTTTTGGATGCAGGTAGGGGCGCAGTTCCTTCACCATCGGGATTGAGCGCTGCCCTGCCGCGCTTTTTGGTGTTCCAACGACGGGCTGATTGCCCTTGAAGGTTACATTGCGTTCAATGGAAATTAGTCCGGTATCAAAATCCAAATCGCCCCATTGTAGTCCCAGCGCTTCGCCCCTTCGCATTCCCGTATAGGTCAGCAGCGCAAGTAGCGTTGCATCTTGAGACGCAAGCCGCGGCAGATTTGCCAGCACATCCAGAAAATCCGCCGTTGGTAAAGCCTCCCGTATTTTCTTTCTGGTGGGCAATATCAGGCGTTTGCTGCAAGTCGGGTCTTTGGCGAGATAACCATCTTCAACTGCCGCCGCACAAATCTCATGGAGCAAAATGCGCATTTGCCGTGCGGTAGACTGCGCCATGTACGCATGTTCATTGAAAAAGTGTTGGATGCTGTTTGTCGTCATTTCTTGCAGCGACATACCACCCATGTACGGTAAAATATGCTTATTCAGCAGATTGCGATAAGTGCGCAGCGTGGTATGTTTCAGCTTCGGCAGTTTATATACCATTGCCCATGGGTGTCATGCAAGTGAAAAGAATCTGCATCAAAGGCACATACATGGCCGTTCCTTGTATCAACGCCAAAATTGCTGGGGTTCATATCGCCGATGCATTGCCCAACTTGATGAATTTCATGAACAACATCACAAAGGTTCGCAGCCACACAGATTCTTTTTTTCCATTGGAAGCTGGTATCAGAAAGCATTTCCGCCAAGCTTTTCGTATAACTGAACCTTTTCATTATGAAGCCCGCAGGAGTACCTGTTTGATTAAACAAGATATCCTGCGGCCAGGCAATATAGTCGCTCTTTTGGGCCAAAGGCATCTTAAGCATTTGATAGAGCTTTTCCTTAGGGGCATTTCCATGGCTGTATACTTTTGCTGCAATTGAGCTGTTTCCCTGCACCAGGAAGATGCTTCCTTCGCCACCGCACCTAATCGGAGATGGTTCAAGCTCGTACCCGTTTTTTATCAGCGCTTTGTAGTACACTGGCATGCACAACCTTTTCAATTCATTCGCTATACAAAATTTCAGCTATACGGTCGTTAAGCGCGTGGTAATCAGGAGGAAAATAATAGGAAACGGGCTTGCTTTGCGGAAGTTCCTTTTTACGCTGGATCACGGCAAGGGTAATATCGTCCGAGATGGAGGTAAGAGATGCCAGCGGCTGCCTGTAGGGTAATACTTGAGAAACAATATGCCTTTCAGCCTGCTGCGTATCCCCTCCGTGAGACATGGCCTGAATCATCCGCGGATAAAAATCACTGGGACGTGGCTTGCGAAAAATATTGGACATGGCGCGGACAACGCCGCCTTCCCCGCCTTGCCAATCAAAAGCCCATGGACTTAAAAACGTTGCCGCCATTGCCTTATCCATGGCGATACCGGCAGAGCGAAGGGCACGGTTCGTGATGCGGCCATAGATACCATCCGTGCACAACAACACACTTTGATAATGTCCTTCAGAGAAGCCGAATTGCCACCATGCCTCACCAGCCAAAAGAGGGATGACATATTCTCCATTTTCTGCTGTCATTGGTTCCGTTGGCATTTCCAAGGTGCCTGAATCATCCATTAGAAAAATTCCGCCATCACCCGCATGGCCCCACCAAACCCCCTTTTCTGTCATCCATGCAGCATGAAGTGTCGTATTCATCTGGCGGGCATCTATTCCGGCTGACCTGGCTGCTGCGGCAATTGCGTCTTTCGCTGCTTTAAAAGAATGTTTCATGAATGTACGTGGATCTTTTTTCACGTCTGATATATGGGTATCAAAATAAGCCGCGGCACTCGTACAGGCAATTTCAGCTCCTTCGTCCGCGCGGGGTTCACTTCCTACTCCATCCGCCACCACTACAAAAATAGTCTGGTCATCCATCAGCTGAAGCTTGTGATAGTCCTGAAGCACCATTCCTTGCGCAATATGATTTTTCCCACGCAGCGATAAGGCCACGGCAGCAATGTTCTCTCCGGCGATCGTAGAAAGAAAGCAGTCCGGATGCAGAATGTTTCCTTCTTCAATTTTTGGGCATTCCTCCTGTTTGGATGCGGAAGGAGAGGCTGTCACTTTCGTTTTTCCTGGGCAAAAGAATTTATGCTTGTAAAATGAGTCTTTCCCCAATGCTATCAATCGTTCCATGGCACTTTCTTTTCTACGGGGTTATACGGTTCCATGTTGGGGCCCAGATTGCTCTCTAGCACATTATCTGTAGGTTTGCTGTGAGAAATAATCTGCATGCTTTTGCTGGCCCAATCAAATATCTCCATAAAGGCATTGTTGTTTACCGCTAAAACACGATGTGTAAGCGTGGATAAGAAATCCATGTTGGCACCTTTAACACCAAAAGCATGAAACCGCATGTGACCATAGCGGCCCTGGCTTTCTCTGGCAGAGATCAACTTTGCGATACCTTCCATGTCCTCCGTTGGCTCACCATCCGTAATCATTAACACAAAAGGCTTATAGCATTCGATACCTGCGGCATGATAACGACTTACCTGATCGTGTACGGCTTCAATCGCATATCGGATGCCAGTGGCCATAGCCGTAGTGGAATGGGCGCTAAGGGTTGGGGGCTTAAATTTGGCTATAGGACAAAAAGGCGTGACAATTGAGGCCTTGCTGTTAAATTCAACAACGCACACATCCACTCTTTTTGCAGAAAGCGGGTCCGCGCAAACGTCTTTTTTAAAATGTTGCAAAGCTCTGTTTAGTTCATCAATCTTGCTTCCTTGCATTGAGCCGGATGTATCAACCAGCAGGCAGCAAGCAACATGAGGTTCGCTGATAAAATCAAGCGAATTCTGACCGTTTTCACTTTCTTTCTGCACTTTTTTACGAGCTTCGTTATCGACATCAGCAACAATTCTATCCCAGTCAATTTGCGACATGTTACTTCCCCCATAAAATTCAACATTTTTATATATTTTACCATGCCGCATTGTCTTTTTCAATGAGCCAATATCCAAAATTTATTCGTTTTGTTATAAATTTTTTAGGCCTTTTGCAAACTTCTCAGCCTGTCCAAAACCCTTTTGAGAGGTTCGGGGGCAACAGCTCTCCAGACCGTATTCCGAATCTCTGGTGCCTTTTCCAAATCTTTAATTTGGAGAAGGCATTCCACTGACATGTGCGCTGGATTCAGAAGCCGTGCGTAGCAAGATTTCCCCGGTCGTGCCGCAGGCGCAGGGGGAAACGTGTTTTGCCGAAAAAGGCCGGCGCTGCCGGACTTCACGCAGTGGCGGCAGTATATTCACCGCCGGTAATTGCAAATGCCTTTACCGGCCTGAGCAGCCACGCCTGAAAGCGCAGCGGGTTCATTTCATATTGTCCAAAAAGGCTGATTCAGGCGACATTCAAACAGCGCCTCAGCATTGCAGATTGTTCGCGGTCCGAGATCTGGCGTTTTCGAAAACCCGGTAAATGATTTTGCTCCAGCTTCAATCAACCTTCCCTGTCTTTTTTCTCCCCTGCGTTTTTGCCGGCATAGTTCGGGCCGTTCCGTCGGATTTCCTGCTTCCCCGCCTTATGGTTCCTGATCTTCTTCCTCTTCCGTGCGGTCCTGTTCCATCATGCTTCTGATTTTGCTGGTAGACTCAATCAGTTCTCCAAAGCCGTAGATGAACAGGGAAGTCACATACGTCGCTACGCTCCCGGCCAGCAGTATCGTGAGGCCCGCCGCCATGGTCGGATGAAAGCTGCTGTTGTTGATCCATAACCCCACCGCCGTCAAAAGCGCTGCAATGATTCCAATGGCGCAGACAATCCGCGCAAGCACCTTGATCTTTCCGCCGATGTTATGGTACATCTTCCGTTTCCCCTTCCTTTGTGAGCGGTCAAGACCGACAGTCTGTGAAGCACATTACCGCCCGGCAAACACAGCCCCGTGCGCCTGCATGCACCGGCGCACCTGCGCCCCATCCACCGCACGCACCTCAGGATTCAGCGCCGCAGCGATGCCCGCCGCTTCTCCCAGCGCCATGCATACCAGCTGGATGCGCATGGAGCTTTGCGCCGCAAACGTAGCCGAGGAGCAGCGCCCCGCCACCAGCAGGTTGTCCAGCTCGCGCGTGACCAGACAGCGATAGGGAATTTCATAATATTCGCCGGGTTCCAAATGAATCAGCACCAGGTTGTGCTCGTTGTGAATATCCACCGGATAGGCGGTTTGCGCCACGCAGTCGTCAAAGCGGCGGCGTGCGCGGATATCCTCCTCCGTCAGTACGTATTCGCCCACCAGCCGCCGCGATTCGCGGATGCCCGGAATGGAGGAGAACGCCTGGAGATAGCTGTGTTCAAAGCCGGGGAACCGCCGCTTGAGGAACGTCAGGATGCGCACGGCGGACTTGCGGGAATACAGCACCATCTCCGTAACGGAACGCGCGCTCACCGCGTCGAGGATATGCCCCGCCTCCGGGCAGTTGAACCACAGCACATCCTTTCCCAGGGTGGGATGGTAGTAGATCTGCACATAGCTGCCGTCGCGCTCGGTCAGCGCGCCTTCCTTCACGCCCTCACGCAGCAGCTTGGTGAAGGGGTTGAAGCTCTCCTCGCGCCACAGCGAATAAAACTCCATGGGAAAATGATCCCCGCCGAAACGGTAACCCCATTTCTTCAGCGTCTGCTCCACACGGGCCACGTCCACGCCACCCACGCAGAAGCGCAGCGTCATAGGCTGATTTTCACCCTCCACGCCGCATGCGGTTTCACAGCCGCAGGCCAGCGCCAGCCGCGCGCCGCCCGTGCAATCGATAAAGGCGCGGGCAGCATAGCCCAGCAGGCCCGAAGCGGTGTTGACCACCACCGTTTCCACCTTCCGGCTCTTCAGCTCTGCGCCTACCAGCTCTGCGCCGTAGAGCACCTCCACGCCGTACCGGGCGCACATCTCCTCAAGATGCAGCTTGGCCATCTCCGGGCTGGCGAAGTACGTGTCCCCCGCGCACCCTTCCCGCTCCATGCTGCTCTGCAATTCATCCGCCAGGGAGCTGTTTCCCGTCAGCTGCGGCATATGATTGGTCATGCGCGGCACGGTCAGCGCCAGCGTGGACGTTCCGCCCAGCGCATATTCACGTTCCAGAATGATCACGCGCGCGCCTTCGCGTGCCGCCGCGCAGGCCGCCATCACGCCCGCCGTGCCGCCGCCTGCAACGATCACATCATAGGTCTTATCCACAGGCTTGTAATTGATTGTAAGCTGCGCCATTTTCCGTTTCACCTCAGCTGTCAGAATCCGTATTTATTGTAGGGATTCGCTAAGGAAAAGTCAATTTGTTATGCTATTTTGGTCAACGTCGCGCTTAAATTCGGTCAACCGAGTTTCTTCACACATGACCCCACATTGATTATAATAGGATGCAGCAAAGGTATCCTGCCTTTCAAATGCCCATTCAAGAAAGGAGACTGAACTGATGAAGAAACTTACGTCTCTGCTGCTGGCCGTTCTGCTGCTGGCCATGGCGATTCCCTCCATGGCGGAGGAGCCTGTCCATCTGAGAATCGCCACCTGGACAAGCAATGAGGATCAGCTTAAGCTGCTGGGCAGCTTCGTGGATGAATTCGCCCAGGCCAAGGGCATTGCCATCGAGCCGGAATTCATCTCGCTGTCGGGCACGGAATACAGCAGCCTGCTGCTGATGAACCTGCAAAGCAATGAGCCCGCCGACGCCTTCTGGGTCATGGAAGCGGACATCAAGGCTTACATGAGCGCCGGCCTGTGCGCCAAGCTCAATGACGCCATGTCCGCCTACGATCCCGACGACCTGGATGACGGCGCCATGAGCCTGTGGTGCGACGGTGATGACGTGTATGCCATTCCCTTCTCCACCAGCCCCTTCATCATGATCTACAACGCCGACCTCTTTGCCGAGGCGGGCCTGAAGGACCCCAACGAATATGTGGCCGAGGGCACCTGGACCTGGGAAACCTTCCGTGAGTGCATGAAGGCCATCAAGGACAAGACCGGCGTGTACGGCTACATGACGGTGAACAACGCCGGCTACTCCGACCGCACCGAGATGAACCTGACCCCGTTTGTGCGTGGCTTTGGCGGCGACTTCTGGACGGATGATCTGGAAGTGCTCATCGACTCACCCGAATCCATCGCGGCTGTGCAGATGTTCCACGACATGGTGTACGTGGACGGCTCCGTGGTTCCTCCGGGAGATGAAAGCAACTTCTTCACCGGCGGCGCGGCCTGCACCTTCAACCAGATTTCTCAGCTGGGCAACCTGGCGGATGTGACTTGGAAGTGGGGCGTGTCCAAGCTGCCCGGCGATGTGTCCTTCCTGGGCCAGGCGGCCATGGCTGCCAATGCCGCCAGCGCCAACGCCGATCTGGCTGCCGAGCTGGTGTCCTACATGACCAGCGCAAGCTGCGCCGCCCGCGTGGCCCAGTACTGGCCGCCCTGCCGCAAGTCCGTGCTGGAAAGCGAGGAGTTCCTCAATTCCAACGCCTACCTTACCCCCGAGCAGATGAAGGACATCGTGGCCAGCTCTGTGCTCTCCAGCCGCGCCATGTCCAGCAACATCAATTCCCCCACCATCGACATCGAGACCGAAATCGTGTTTGACAAGCTGTGGAATCCCGATGCGGATGTTGCCGCCATTCTTGGCGAAATCGCCACGATTTACCGCAACAACCTGCAATAAGCGTTTCCCCTCTGTTCCCAGCATCGCCGGAGGCGCCCCCTGCGGGCGCTTCCGGTCAACTACGGCGGCGGCTTGGCCGCCGCTGCTTTTACAGGAGGCAGCATGAAAGACACCTCGCTGTCCGCCCGCCGCGCCCTCCGGGAGAGCGCGAGCGGCTATGCGTTCATCCTCCCGCAGATGATCGGTTTTTTTCTTTTTGTCCTGATTCCGCTGGTAAATGTGTTCATCTACTCGTTCCAGAACCGCAACATGCTCTTTGGTACGAGCAACCCCATCGGCTTTCAAAATTACGCAACGCTTTTCCAGGATTCGTTGTTTTACCTGACGCTGAAAAACACGCTGATCTTCTCCGTTTTTCTGGTGCCGCTGAATCTGGCGCTGGCGCTGGGTTTGGCGCTGTATCTGGGTGATGGCAACTTTGGCACGCGCTACATCCGCGCCATCATCTTCCTGCCCGTGGTTACCTCCGGTGTGGCATGGTCCATCGTGTGGAAGTATCTGCTGCAGGGCGGCACGGCGGGTCCCATCAACTGGGCGCTGGCTCAGCTGGGCATTCAGGGGCCCAACTGGCTTCAGGAAAAGGGCTGGGCCATGGCCGCGGTGGTCGTCACCCGCGTGCTGAAAAACCTGGGCACCAACGTCCTGGTATTCTACGGCGCAGTCATGAACCTGCCGGGAGAAATCGTGGAGGCGGCGCGCATTGATGGCGCAAGCAGCTTTGCGCTGTTTCGCAAAATCAAGCTGCCGCTGCTGATGCCCACGGTGCTCATGGCCTCTATCGTAACGATGATCGGCTCCATGCGCGTGTTTGATACCATCAAGCTCATGACCGAAGGAGGCCCGGAGGGCAGCACCATGGTGCTGGTCTACTATGTGTATTACCAGGGCTTCCGCGCCTACAAGAGCGGCTATGCGTCCGCCATCGCGGTCATCCTGTTTTTGATTATGCTGGGCATGACGCTGCTGCAATGGCTGGCCAGAAGGAAGGTGTCGCATTATGAGGAGTAACGTTTCTCCCGCGCGTCTCCTTCGCTGGATTCCGCGCCTCCTGCTGATTGCGGCGGTGACGCTGGTGTTTATCTATCCTTTCTGGTGGATGATGGTCAACTCCCTCAACACCAACGCGCAGGTCTTTGGTCCGCCCCGCCTGCTGCCGCAGAGCTGGAGATGGCAAAACTACGTGGAAATCTTCCAAAAGCAGCCCTTTGCCCGGCACTATGCCAATACGCTGCTGGTGGCGGGTGTGGGCACGTTGGGCAACGTGCTGATCTCCGCCCTGTCAGGCTATGGATTTGCGCGGGTGCGCTTTCCGGGCCGCGGGATTCTGTTCATCCTGCTGCTCACTGCGCTGATGATGCCGGTGGAGGTCATCATCATTCCGCTGTTCTATCAGATGAAGGCATGGCATTTGACCGACAGCCTGCTGCCGCTGATATTCCTGCCTGTCTTTTGCTCGCAGGGCGCGCTGTCGGCATTTATGTTCCGTCAGTTCTTCATCACCGTGCCCAAGGAGCTGGAGGAGGCGGGCCGGCTGGACGGAATGGGACATGGCGGCATCTTTTTCCGCATCATGCTGCCCATCTCGGTGCCGGTGGCGTCTTCTGTGGGGATTCTGGCGTTTCTGGCCACGTGGAACATGTATCTGGAGCCGCTGGTCTTTACCACCAGCATCGACAAATATACGCTGCCGCTGTCCCTGAACAATTTTAACGACGTATATGGCCAGCCCGAATGGCACCTGCAGCTGGCGGCTACCACCCTGAGCGTCATTCCCGTCATGCTGGTGTACCTGTTCTTCCAGGAAAAGGTGACGGATGCGATGGTGAATTCCGGCCTGAAAGGATAACCGCTTATGAAGCATTGGAACATCAGCCTGCCGCGGACCCCCGCGCTGGCGCTGGCCCGGCAGATGCTGGAAGGCTGTCTGCGGACCTATGACGTGCCCATGGAGGACGCGGAGGACGCCTGCCGCATCATCGGCGCTGTGGTGCCGGACGCGGCCCTGCCGCCGGAGGGCTACCGCATGCGCATCTGCACGGAGGGATCGTTGCAGTCTGTTGAAATCACGGGGGCAACGGACGTATCCGTGCTCTATGGCGTGTCGGATTTCGTCAATCTCGTAGTGCCAAAGGCAGAGCAGGCCCATACGTGGATGAAGCCCTATTACTTCCGCAATCCCTTTGAAGAGGGGTTTGAGAACATGGACTGCGTGCATGCGCCTCAGGTGTGCCGCCGCGGCCTGTGGACATGGGGTTATGTCATTTACGATTACCGGCGCTACCTGGCCAACATGGCCCGCCTGAAGCTGAACGAAATCGTCATCTGGAACGATTACGCACCCCTTAACGCCGCTGAGGTGGTGGCCTGCGCGCACGCCTTGGGCATCCGGGTCATCTGGGGGTATGCCTGGGGATGGGACACCAAAATTGATGTGCACCTTTCCGACGAAACCCTCCTCGCCCGCCTGGCAGACGAGGCCGTCGAGCGCTTTGAACGTGAATATGCGGCCCTTCCGGGGGATGGCATCTACTTCCAGAGCTTTACCGAAACCGCCGAGCAGGAGCTGGACGGCCGCTCCATCGCCGATGTGGTGGTCCCGTGGGTCAATGGCATTTGTGCCCGCATCCTTGAAAAGCGGCCAAACCTGGAATTGCAGTTCGGCCTGCATGCCACCTCGGTGGCGCAAAAGCTGGACCGAATTGCTCAAATTGACCCGCGGGTACGGATTGTGTGGGAGGATTGCGGTGCGTTTCCCTACGCCTATCTGGCCGAAAACGTGGCCCATGCCCGGGAGGCCGAAGATTTTACCCGCAAGTTTTCGCGCCTGCGCGAGCATGGCGCTACAGGCGTGGTGACCAAGGGCATGATTTGCCTGGACTGGACCGACTTCGTACACCGGGCGGGGCCCGAACGCATCGGCGAATGCAGCGCCGGGGAAATCGCCGCACGCCTCCCCATCGCGCGCAGGGTCATGCGCCTTACGCAGAGCTACTGGATGCAAAACGGGGCTCACCTGCAAAGCATTGTAAACCTGCTTTTGCAGGGAGACCCGGAATGCCAGATCCTCGCGCTGATGGAGGACGGCCTGTTTGAAACGTCGATCTGGCTTCCTACGGCGCTGTTTGCCGCCACCCTCTGGGATAGCCGGACTCCCTTTCCTCAGCTGCTCACGGAAACCGCGCAGCGGCCCGATGTGGTCTTTGCCAACGCACCACAGGCTGATACGGTATGACAATGCCGCCCCGCAAATGCGGGGCGGCATTGCATTATTCACAATAATCCGACGGCAGCATGTCAAAGTGTCTTTGGAAGCAGCGTGTGAAGTAGCTTACGCTGGAAAAGCCCACCGAAGCCGCTACCTCCGTAACGGTACATTTCTTTTCCAGCAGCAGGCCACGCGCGACATTCAGGCGGTACGCATTGAGATATTCGCTGAAGCACAGGCCAAAGTCGCGCTTAAAGCGGCGGCAGAAATAACTTTGCGAATAGCACAGCTCGGCGGCAACATCGCGGGAGGTAAGATTGCCGGCATAGCGCCGGGCAATGCAAGCCGATACCCGGCGGCAAAAATCCTCGTCCAAAGGGGCCGAGGCGGCGCTCAATCCTTCCAGACGGGGCGCCAGCAACGAAAACATCAGCATCAGATGCCCGCGTGTTATCAGCGTCCATCCGGCGGGATGTTCCTGACAGGCCCTGATTATCTTAAGCAGATGATCGGCTACCTGCGCAGTGATGGGATCCTCCTTTTTCAGCACGCCGCGAAGCGGCGTCACGTCCACATCCGACCTGGCAAAGGCAGGATCAGCGTTATGCAATAGCGAAAGATCAAAGCAAATGCAGTGTTCACGCAGTGGCGTGGCGCGGTCCGCCCTGGCTTCATGGGGCACAAAGGGAGGGATGAGAATCACCTCTCCTGTGTGGATGGGCAAGGGTTCCCGGTTAAGGGTAATGACTCCGTCGCCGGATTCCAGATACAGCACCTCAAATTCCCGGTGCAAATGGCGCTTGTACCATCGTCCGGAGGCCATGTCCTCGCCCGTGCGGCGGGAAACATAGCAGGCAATGGGCAACTCCGTAAATTTGGACATAAAGTCCTCAAAATACATGCGGGGGCCCTCCCTTCGCGTATCAGTATACCACGCGCAGGCGCGTCCCTCAAGGGTCAGAAGGCCGGCCATCCCGTTTCTCCACAGCCTGATGGCCTGTCCACTTCAGTCATTGACATTTATGGTATACTGATAAAAATAGAGAGAGTGCCTTTTCGGGCTTGCGCAGGAAGGGGTGGGCATATGAAAAACAGGCTCACACATAAGGAAACGTTCCTGGTTGCCATTATGCTTTTCGGCATGTTTTTTGGCGCGGGCAATTTGATTTTCCCCGCCTATCTGGGCCGTCAGGCCGGCAGCGCCGTGTGGCCCGCAATCGCGGGACTGCTGGTTACGGGCGTCGGGCTTCCGCTGCTGGGAGTTGCCGCCATCGGCATCACCCGCAGCGACGGCCTGCTTGCCCTGAGCCAAAAGGTGAGCCGCCCCTACGGCCTGTGCTTTACCTGCGCGCTGTATCTGACCATCGGCCCGTTTTTCGCGATTCCGCGCTGCGCCACCGTGCCCTTCACCCTGGGCGTGGAGCCGCTGGTGGGTGCCGAACACAGCGGCCTGGCGCTGGCGCTGTTTTCATTGGTGTTCTTCACCATCGTCGCAGCGTTTTCACTGCGTCCGGCCAGCATCCTCACCTCGATCGGGCGCACGCTGACGCCGCTGTTCCTGCTGTTTTTCGGCGTGCTTGCGGTAACGGTGCTGGCGCGCCCCGCCGCCTCCCTCCCACCCGAGCCCCTGGGGAACTACCGCTCCGCCCCCTTCTTCGCCGGCTTCCTGGAGGGATACAACACCATGGACGCGCTGGCCGGACTGGCCTTTGGCATCGTGGTGGTCAACGTCATCCGCGGCGCGGGCGTAACGCGGCCGGAGGACGTGGCCATAAGCACTGTCCGCTCCGGTCTGTTCAGCTGCCTCATCATGGCAGGGATCTATATTGTCGTTACGCTCATGGGCGTGCAAAGCCGCGCCATCCCGGCGGACGCCGCCAACGGCGGCGAGGTGCTGTCGCTCCTGGCCAACCGCCATTACGGCACGGCCGGCACGCTGATTCTGGCCGCCACCGTCACTTTGGCCTGTCTGAAAACCTCCGTGGGGCTGGTGACCAGCTGCGCGGAAACCTTTGTGGAAATGTTCCCCAGGGGGCCCGGCTACAAGGCCTGGGCGCTGCTTTTCAGCGGTCTTTCCTTCCTGATCGCCAATGTAGGGCTGACGGCCATTCTGGACTGGTCGCTGCCGGTGCTGATGCTGCTCTATCCCCTGGCCATCACGCTGATTCTGCTGGGTCTCGCTGGAAAATGGTTTCAGCACGATCCGCTGGTCTACCGGCTGGTAACGGGGCTGACGCTGGTGGCCGCGCTCTTTGACTTTTTTGGCGCCCTGCCCACCGGAGCCGCCGCCTCTTTGCATCTGGAGGGTGCGATCGGCTTTGCCAAAGCCTTTCTGCCCCTCTACGGACTGGGGCTTGGCTGGGTGTGCCCCGCAGCGGCGGGGCTGGCGCTGGCAATGGCGCTGCGATGGATGCGCAGCAAAAAGGCCGCCCCTTGACCGGCGGCCTTTCCTCTTTCAGGAATGTCCTTCGTGCTGGGCGTCCTCCAGCGCCATTTTGAGCAGATCCACCTCTACCTTCAGCCGGTCCGCCTCACGGCGGGCCTCTGCCCACTTTTGGTAGGGAACGGTGTTTTCGCTCTCCGCAGGCGCGTTTGCGGCACGTTCCAGGAGCATGGTCAGCCCTTCCACCATCCGCCGGACACACGGGTCTCCCATGTGCTTTTCCAGCGACGCGAGGCTGGCCTGCTGCCTGCCCGCCAGGTTGTAGCGGCGGCATGCCAGCACATCATCGGGACAGGGAAGGCCCTCGGCGCGCAGTTCGTTGGCTACCTCCATGAGCATTTCGGGCCTGTTTTTGAGCACGGAACGGTATTTGTTCTGGTAGCGCAGCATTCCGGCCCGGTCGCCGCCGGCCAGACGGTTTACGCAGGCGCGCACGCTCTCGCCGCGTCCGCGTCCCACCAGCACATCGCGCAGCAGATGGTGCAGCTCCTCGGCGGTGAAGGTGCGCAGCGGCGCCTGCCGGGCCGCCAGCTGCGGCACCTCGCGCACCCTGGCATAGTAGAAGTTGCGTATGCTGTTGGGTTTGCGCGACAGCTGTCCACCTACTTCGCTGAAAACGTCGCGCAGGGGGCGCCCGTTCTCGGCGGCCTCCTTCACGGCGGAAAACAGCAGGTCTATCTCCTCCTGTTGCCAGCCGCCTCTGGGATGGGTGGTCTGAGTCATGTTTCATCGCCTCCGACGGATATTGGGTACACGGCATAGTATGAAAAGGCTGTAGGGGATTTATACGCTCAGCGCAGACGCAGCAGCGTTTCCACCGGGTCGGCCGCGCGTAAAAACGCGTCCAGGCACAGGCTGCGCAATTCCTCTGACGTATGGGAAAAGGCGTTGGGCAGAGTCATTCCCTGCGAAAACCGCTCCAGCGCCGCATGGGTCATCTCGTTAGCGGCCCCGTCCTGCACAAGCGCCGGCACCATGTCCATTGCTGCGGCCTGAGCCTGCCAGTCCCCGGACGCAAGCATATCCACGAAAGCCCTCGCATCCTCGCCGTCGCGTGCAATCGCGGCATAGCGCACGCGATCGCTCACGGCGGGTGCAAGCAGACAGGCGGTACGCGCCTCCCCACCCCGCACGGCCGCAAGGTGCTCTCCCAGCGTGCACACGCGCGCCTGTACCTCCGCGCCCTCCGGACGCTCGCCAAGCGCCGCCAGCTCCCCCCGGATTTGCACGGGGCAGAGAAACATCAGCTGCTGCAGCGCCACGCCCTCCGGCAGCGCCAGCACGCCCGGCTCCAGCAGCTTTCGCCAGGGCAGATCCTCCGCGGCGATCATGCCGCTATCCGTCCGCTCCGGCGGCGGGCTGGCCAGCAGCGCGCTGGGGGTGGGCTGCGCAGTGCTGGCCGATGCGATCCATGCTGTGGGAAAGCTGAGCACGTTGGCCTCCAGCCACAGCGGCAAAGCATAGGTGACGCCCCCGCTTCTGCCAGACGCTCCCGCCTCTTCTATCCCCGCGAGGGGAACCAGCACCCGTTCGGGAATGTTCAGGCTGCCCGTGGCCAGCAGCGCCACATCCGGGAGCACCGCATCCGCTGCGGTCCATTCCTCCGCCGTCACCGTTCGCAGGAAAACCCGCACGCCCGGCTGTTGCTTTTCAAAGGCGGCACAGGCCTGATTGAGCAGTTTGCGGTCGTTCACTCCTCCGGGCATGAGCCACACGGTCAGCGTGCGCATCCGGGCCGGGCGCAGCCGCTCGTCCATGCGGTTGCCGTCTCCGCTTCCAAGGCCGCTCATGATTCCCGGCAGCAGATATATCAGCGCCGCCGTCATCAGCAGCGACAATAGCAGGCTGGCCCGCCGTCCCCGCATCCCCTCGCCCCCTCTCCCGCAGGATCGCCCAAGGATATGCCGCACTTTCGGCCAACATGTCCGTCATGGCCGGGTGCCTCTGGACCTGGCCGCGCAAACATGCTATACTGAAACCACCAAGCTTACACAAGGAGGCACCTGATATATGATCGCCATCGCCTGTGACCACGCCGGCATCGACCTCAAACCGCATGTTATCGCCGTTCTGGACGAGCTGGGCATCCCCTATAAGGACCTGGGCACCAATAGCCACGAAAGTGTGGATTATCCTATTTATGGCGCGCGCGCTGCCAATGCCGTCGCCAGCGGCGAATGCAGCATGGGCATCATCATGTGCGGCACGGGCGTGGGCATCGGCATGGCGGCCAGCAAGGTGCACGGCATCCGCTGTGTCATCTGCACGGATACCTATTCCGCCAAGATGAGCCGCCTGCATAACAACGCCAATATGCTGGCGCTGGGCGCAAGGGTGCTGGGCAGCGAACTGGCCAAGGACATTGTGCGCATCTGGCTGATGACTGCCTTTGAGGGCGAGCGCCACGCGCGCCGCGTCAGCATGATCGACCGTCTGGACCGGGGCGAAGCGCTCGAATAATCCCTCACCGGTTTCAAACTGTTTGCAAACGGGTATCACAGGAACATCCCCCGCTGTAGCGAAGGAGGTTTTCCCCGATGACCCGGATTCAGCCGTTTCCCGTTCCATGCGCTGAAAAGGCGCGTGCGGCCCTGCCAAGGCCGGCGGGGACGGCCGTTTTTATGCTGACCCATGAGGCGCGAAGTGCGCTGTGCGGACGTTTCGGTCTGGAGGACAGCCAGCTGGACCGCGCGCTGGGACTGCTGGGCGCGGCGCGCGTGGAGGACCCGGATGTGCCGCATGGTCCCATTGAGGCGGATGCCGCCGAGCTGCTCGCCCGTCTTGCCGAGGGCCGTCTGCCCTGGTTCATCCATGCCTGCCCACGCTGGCGGCGCGACGTGCTGCGCCGGTTTCCGCAGCTTTCAGCCTTTTTTTCGCCCGCACGCCCCGCGCCATGCCCGGCGCGCGTGGCCGTGGTCGGCTGTGCGGCGCGAAAAGCGGCTCTGGCGCGTGAAGGCTGGACGGAGGCGTTGACCGTCCGCGAAGCCGCCCTGCGTTTGATCCGGGGCGGCGTGCGCCCGGTGCGCGGCATGCCGTGTGCACCCGGCGGCCCAGGATGGCTGGAGCGCGTCTTTTTGCGGGCGGACCGTCTGGCGGGCGGGGACTGCGCGCCCCTTCCGTCCTTTGTGTCGGAGCGCCGCTTCGCAGGCGTGGAAACGGCCCGTTTCTCTTTGCTGGGCCGCGATGTGCGCGTCGCGCGCGTACGCGGAGCCGCTCAGATGGACCGCTTGCTGGGCTCCTTCGGTCCCCATGCGTTGCCCTGGCAGGTGATCGAGGTACTGGTGTGTGCAGGCGGATGCGATCGTGGGTAGTCACGATGCGTCCGTCTTTTTTGCATATGTCTGTTCTTCGGGAAAGGATGCTTAAGAAAGATTTCAGATGATGGACGAGTGGCGACTCCATCCATTTGAGCTCAGGCCGTCAGAAAAACGATCTTGGACGGTCCCGCGGCTTCTCCATGGGAAATGCGAATCGCGCTGCATGCGGAGGCCCTGCAGCAAGGTTTCCTTGCAGAAATCCCGGGCGCGGGCGCGGCGTACCGGGGTTTCCCGCTTCGTCAAAAACGCTGCTGAGCGGACTCTTTCGGCAACCTGCACTCCTTCCAGATCAGCCTGTATTCTCCATCGGCGTTTTTGAATTTCGTGACAACCCGGTAGCCCGTTTTTTCTTCTGTAGAAATCATCAGGCATGGCTGCTCATTGTTCAATGTTGCCATGAGTGCGTTTTGGGTTCCATAAATTTCAACACAGACCGATCCTTTTGTTGTGTTGGACGAAAAGACAAACTGGTGTCTTCTGGACTGCGGGAGTCGAATCACTCTTTTGGTGACTCCACTGCAGGATAAAAACCTTGCTTCGATACAGTTGCGCCTTTTTTCCCATTCGTGGATATTCCGTATAAAGCAAGGCGTATTTTCTGTTCATGACTGCGCAACCGCTGCGATACAGGATATATATCAAGCCAAAAACCATTGCAATAACCGCAGGCAGGATGAACATGTTTCTTGAAAAGCCTCCTTTTTGCTTCGGAAAGAGGGAAAAGATTGTTATCTCAACGAAAACCATACCATATCCGGAGCGCGATGTCATCGGGTCCGTGTATGAAAAGGCATGCGGCAGCCGGAAAATCATGGACACTGGTTTGCTGATGGCAGGCGAGCTGCGGACCCGCACCGTCAACCGGGCCGCTTTCCATATGACCTATGAATGACAACTTTCCTCTTGCCATTCGGGTCATGGATCTACCATAATCCAGAAGAGGATATTTTTATTGTGGAAGGAAAACCGTCCCCCTCTGTTTTCCGTCTAAGTAACATGAGGGGGAATCCGCCGGGTTCAACGACGGAAAGCACGCAGCCTGTTCCCCTTTTGTCTTACGAAAGGAGCGATCGTGTGGATGCCGTAACGTTTCAAACGGAAGCCATGCGCTGCGAGCGGCTGATGTACCATGTGGGCTACTCCATCCTGCACAACGATCAGGACTGCGCCGACGCCGTGCAGGAAGCGCTCACCCGCGCGTGGCAGAAGCAACACACCCTGCGAAGTCCATCCCGTTTCCGCCCATGGCTGATGAAAATTCTGGTCAACACCTGCCGCGACATCTTGCGCCAGCGTCAGAAGATCCGCTTCGTGCCGCTGGAGGAGCAGATGCTGCCCACCGAGCCGCCTGCGGAGCCCCTACCGCTCAGGGAATGCATCGATCAGCTCCGGCCCGAATGGCGCATCACCGTGCTTTTGTACTATCTGGAAGGATTCTCCGTCGCTGAGATTGCCGATACGCTGGGCGTGCCGCAGGGCACGGTCAAGACGCGCCTGATGAAAGCGCGCGCCCGCCTGAGCGTCCTGCTCCGCGAGGACTGGGAGGAGGGTGAGCAATGAACGATCGTGAGTTTCGCAACCGGCTGAATCAGGACCTTCCGGATGCGCCGGAGATATTCCACCGCGCCATGACCGATACCCTGAAAACCATCGTTCGGGAGGAGGGCAAGCGGCGCGCTGCCTCTGCGCGAAAGCTGCGGCGCACGCTGCTCATCGCCGCGCTGATTACGCTGCTGCTGGCCTCGGCCGCCGTGGCCGCCTATCACTGGAGGCTGTTTGACGCGGTGTGGTTCTTCAATACCCCGCCCGCCAGCGAAGGGGTCGCCCGGCAGTCCCATCTGTTTGAGGGGACGGTCAACGGCGTGGAGGTTACCGTCAACGAAGCCGTCTACGACGGCCGCACCCTCTACCTGATGTGGACCTACCGCCTGCCGGACGTGGACGTGCCGCTGGGCGTGGCCGAGGACGGCACGCTGTCGCTGGGGATTTCCGAGGAAATCTGGCAGTTGTTGCAGGCGTATGACATGCGGCTATGGACCGAACGCATCTGGTTTGACGGCAGGGAGGCGGACATGACCACCGCAGGCTCCGGCGGGATGACCACCGGTACCGCCGAGCCGGGCGTCATCGAGGAATACTACTACCTGCGTCTGGATAAGGACGATGTATTTCTGGACGGCAAGGTGGAGGTCGCATTGCCCATCGGTCCGCCGCCGGAGGGCTTCTATCCGCCTGCCGAGCATCCCGAAATCTTTGATGAAAACGGGCGCATGCGCCTGCCCGATGAGGGCGTCATCACCTTTACGCTCGATGTGACCGGCATGACGGACCGCGTAGTGACCGAGCATCCGTGCATCCCCGTCGCGACGGACCTGGTGACCGCCCAGGTGACCGAGGCCTGCTTCTCACCCCTGATGACCTACATCACGCTGGATCTGGAGGTCAACCCCGACGCGATGGCCGCCTTCATCGAGGCCAACGGGGATGGCTATTACGACGAAGAGGGGCGGCTTATGTGGTCCTACGGCGCCATGGATGTGTTTGAGAGCTGGATCTACAGCCTGTCGTTGGTGGACGGGCAGGGCGTGGAGCTGTTCCCGGAGGAGTTTGGGCTTGACGTCCACGGCGATGAGATGGCCGAATTTGTCTATCCCGCCCTTTCTCCACTGCCCGACGAATTGTGGCTGGCGCCCATACAGGACGGCGCGGCCGATATGACCGCCGCCGTGCGCGTGCGCTGAGGACATGCTGACGCCGGCGGCTGCGTGGGACTCGCTTCCCGGTCCGCTCCAGTCCGGAAAAAAGCGCTGACCGAATGAAAAAGCCCGGTTCTTCCGGGTTTTTTCATTTGGTGCGCGCAGCGTTGCACATTACGAACATCCGTATCGTCTATATAAGCGAAGGGGGGATGAAACCATGGATCGTCAAAGCAGCCGGGATCTTTGGCTGGAGGAGGCCATGGTGCGATGGGAGGTGCCTCTGCTGCGCACATGTTACCTGCTCCTGAAAGATGCTGCTCTGGCAGAAGACGCGCTGCAGGAAACGTTCGTAAAAGCCTGGAGGTCTTATGGAAGCTACCGGGGCGAGGCGTCGGAAAAGACCTGGCTGATGCGCATCGCCGTCAATACATGCCGGGACATGCTCCGGGGACGATGGTTTCGGCACGTGGACCGAAGAGTCCGTATGGAGGATCTGCCGCATCCGGCCATAGATGTTCAATGGCCGGATGACACCCTCACCCGCGCCATCCTCGCCCTGCCCGACGGGCTGAGAAGTGCTGTTACCCTGCGCTATTTCCAAGGGTTCTCCATTGAAGAGACGGCTTCCATCCTGAAGCTGTCCCGAAGGACCATCCATTACCGGCTGGAAAAAGCGGAGCACCTGCTCAAAGACCATTTGGAGGGTTGGTATGATGCTTAATGAAAAGGAATTGCAGGAAAGGATCAACCGCCGGCTCTCCGGCCTGTGTGCCGACGAGCTTCGACGCAGGCGCATACTGGCGACGGTTCATCACGAGGCATGCGTGCCTCCTGTTAGGAGGCTTTCCCCCGCGCTGGTGTGCCTGTTGATCGTGCTGCTGGTTACTGGCTCCATCGCCCTGGCCGATCATCTGAACCTGTTTTCTCTTTTTGGACGCGGGGACGGGCGTTATGCACAGGTCGCGCAGCAGGCAGGCCAGGTCACCGCATCTCCTGTTGAAATCCCCGACGAAGCGCAGAACCGCGCCGTCGCCCAAATCGACAGTGCCTTCTATGACGGACTTACACTCAACCTGGCCTTTTCCATCGCGCAGGGAACGCATTACGAACCGTACGTCCCGGATGCTTCCGAATTGGCTGCCATGGAGGAAACCGAAGCCATGCCCGTTGTCATTGAGCATCCGCAGGCGCCCGGCGCAGAGGTCCTTGCGGCCTATAATCAGGCGCTTGAAAACGCAACGCCCTGCGGCTATCGCGCGAAGATCATTTATGCCAGCGACCACACCCTCACGGATGACGGAATCGACCTGCCGCCTTATGCCGCCAGCGTCACCTATACCGAGGATGGCGCCTGTCACGAAATGCGGGAATTTGAATCGCCGCTTCCCGGCACGCTGGCAGAAAGGGAGCAGCTGGAGCTTCATATCACGCTCTATCAATCGGTGCAGACGGTCTACTTTGACGGGGAAAAATGCTTCTCTACCATCGGGCGCACGGAGGTTGGTACGCTTGTGGCAACGGTGCCGCGCACGGCAGACGCCGTTCTCTCCATGGCCGGGACTGCGCAGTTTAGCGGCGTTTCGTGCATGGCCCGCGCTCAGGTTTCTCCCATGTCGGCCGTCGTCACGCTCTCCTGTGAGGAGCCTCTGGAAACGCTGCTTGCTCCCCCGCCGGCCTCTGTCGATCCAATGGATGCATGGGTGGAAGTAAAGGCCGTGGATGAGCAGGGCCGTGTATACAAACCTGAAACCGCTTATCCTCTGGGGGAATCGAAGGTCCAATTCACGCTGCTGGGCGTTGGTGAACTGCCCGAAACCCTGACTCTGTACGCCGGTTACCTTTGGGAAGGCGCCGAGGACGAGACGCTTGACATCCAAAGCATCATTGTGCTTGATCCTGTGCAGTAGTATTTCCGCGCTCGTCATGCGCTCGATTTGGGTCCACGAAAAAGCAACGGGAGGGAATGTCCCGTTGCTTTTAACGTGGCTCTTTCTCTATGCTCTAAGCCCGGCGTCTCCCTTCGTTTTCGCAGGCTTGCATTTTTCCCCTGATCGGGGTATACTATCCAAGGCCAAGATACAATATGCTACAACTGAACCGCCGGTGGAGACGTATCCCCGGCGAACAAAAGGAGTGCCCACCATCATGAAGCTCTCGGTTTTTAACCCTGTGCTGGGCGACATGCCCTTTGAAAGCGCCATGCAGTACCTGGCCCAATGCGGCGTGGACGCGGTGGAAATCGGCTGCGGCGGCTATCCCGGCAAGGCGCATTGCGACCCTGCCCTTCTTTTGGAGGATGAAGGCGCGCTGTCCGCATTCAAGCGCGTATTGAAGAAAAACGGTCTGGAGCTGGCGGCGCTCAGCGCGCACGGCAACCCCGTCCATCCCGACCCGGACGTGGCCGAATCCTTTCGGCAGGACTTTCAAAACGCGGTGCTGCTGGCCGAACGGCTGGGCGTAAAGCGCATTGTGGGCTTCAGCGGCTGTCCCGGCGGCAGCCCGGAGGATCGCACGCCCAACTGGGTTACCTGTGCCTGGCCGGATGATTATCAAAAAATTCTGGAATACCAATGGGAGCAGGTGCTCATTCCCTACTGGCGGGGTGCGGCCGCCTTTGCCGCCGCGCACGGGGTGGAGAAAATCGCGCTGGAAATGCACCCGGGCTTCTGCGTCTACAACCCCGAAACGCTGCTTCGTCTGCGCAAGGCCGTAGGCCCCCTCATCGGCGCGAACTTCGATCCCAGCCACCTGTTCTGGCAGGGCATCGATCCCGTGGCGGCCATTCGCCGTCTGGGCGACGCCATCTACTTCGTCCATGCCAAGGATACCCGGCTGGACCCCCTCAACGGCCCCGTCAACGGCATGCTGGATACCAAGCGCTTCACCCGCGAACAGGAGCGCAGCTGGTTGTTCCGCACCGTGGGCTATGGGCACGACGCGCTGGTGTGGAAGGACATCGTGTCCAACCTGCGCCTGGCGGGGTATGACGACGTATTATCCATCGAGCATGAGGACAGCCTGATGTCCCCCCGCGAGGGGCTGGAGAAGGCCATCGCCTTCCTCAGGGGCATCCTGATGTATGACAGCAAGAATAACGATGTTTTTTGGGCCTGAGCCCGGAAAGGAGCCTACCCAATGGCCAGACTGTTCGGAACCGACGGCGTGCGCGGCATCGCCAACACGGAACTCTCCTGTGAACTTGCTTTCCGCCTGGGTCAGGCCAGCGCCTATGTGCTGGCCAGCGACGTGCATCGCCCCACCATCCTTGTGGGGCGAGATACGCGCCTGAGCGGTGAAATGCTGGAGAGCGCGCTGGTCGCCGGCATTTGCAGCGTGGGTGCGCGCGCCGTGCTGGTGGAGGTGCTGCCCACCCCGGCCATCGCCTACCTCACCCGCTTCTACGAGGCGGACGCGGGCGCGGTCATCAGCGCCAGCCACAATACCGTCGAGTACAACGGCATCAAGTTCTTTGACAAAAACGGCTACAAGCTGCCCGACGCCATTGAGGACCGCATCGAGGAAATCGTGACCGGCGGGATGCCCACCGATTTTGAAATGCCCATCGGCGAGCGCGTGGGCCGTCCCGTGCGCCAGCGCAACGCCACCCGCCGCTATGTGGATTTTGTCAAAGAAACCACCAATGTGCGGCTGGACGGCCTGCACGTGGTGCTGGACTGCGCCCAGGGCGCAAGCTATGAGGTCGCGCCCATGGTGTTTAAGGAGCTGGGCGCGAAGGTGAGCTGCTACTACCACGAACCCGACGGCACCAATATCAACGACAACTGCGGCTCCACCCATCCGCGCCGCCTGTGCGAGTTGGTGCGTGAGCTGGGCGCGGATGTGGGATTCGCCTTCGACGGCGACGCCGACCGTCTGATGGCCGTTGATGAGCGCGGCCAGCTTATCAACGGCGACCAGGTGATGGCCATGCTGGCCCTGCATCTCAAGGAGCAGGGACGGCTTCGGCAAAACACCATCGTCGCCACGGTCATGAGCAACATGGGCCTGGACATCGCCATGAAGAAGCACGGCGTCAAGATCGAAAAGACCCGTGTAGGCGACCGCTATGTGCTGGAAAAAATGCTGGCCGACGGCTACGTGCTGGGCGGCGAGCAGAGCGGCCACGTGATCCTGCTGGACTACAACACCACAGGCGACGGCCTGATTACCGCCGTGCAGGTCATCAGCGCCATGGTGCAGGCACAGCGCCCGCTGAGCCGCCTGGCCGGGGTGATGCAGATGATGCCCCAGAGCCAGTACGCCGCCAACGTGGACGACAAAAAGAAATATGACTTTGACAAGAATGAGAAGATCAAGCAGAAGATCGCGGAGCTGGAGCTTAAGTACAAGGACAAGGGCCGTCTGGTGGTGCGCGCCAGCGGCACCGAGCCACGCGTGCGCGTGATGATCGAAGGTCCCGACCAGCGCGAGATGGACCGCGACGTCTATGCCCTGAGCAAGCTCATCGAGCATGAGCTGCGCGGCTGAACGCCCGCAAAGAAAAGTTGCCCGGCCTGTGCACAGGCCGGGCGCTTTTGTTCATGGGTCCCGGAAGGAAATTCCATGTCCATTCGTTGTATGGAAAAAGGAGACGGGAGATCTTTACGATGAAGCGAATGCTCGCCGCGCTGGTTCTGCTCATAATCCTGGCCTGCGCGCTTTCCTGCGCCCATGCGCAGGAGATCCCGGAGGACATCCTTGACTGGATGACGGAACATGGCTACGAAAACGAATCGTGGCATTCTCTGCGGTTTGATCTGCCGGACGGAAGTGCCTGCGCCTTTTTGCTAAACGACTGGAGCCTGTACGGCTTTCTCCGCGAGGACGGCGCGTGGCGCAATTTCTCCTCCGGCTCAACCATGTCGGGACATATGGACCTGCGCTTTGAGCGCCACCGGCAGGGACAGGTCCGCGCGGACGGTTCCACATGGCCGGATGATCTGGGTTTTGACATCGTCAGCGGAGACGGCTCGCGGCTTTCCTACCACTTTGACGGGCAATGGTTTCAAGTCTGCGGCTGGTATGATCCCGATCGCTATCCCGGTGAGGTGATCGTGCAGGGCACGCGGCTCAGCTATTACGAGGGCGGCGCGCGGCCCGTGGCGAGCGTGGACGCGGGCGACGCGCTGCGTTCCTGGATCGGGGATTTTGGGTGGCATCCTGCCACGCCCGCGGAGGCGCAGGCGCGGGAGAGGCTGCTGGAGCCTAACGTGCGGGACGCCTTTGCGGGCTATACCCTGCAAAGCTATGATCCATACAATTCCGGCACGAGGGTCAATGCGGCCTACCTGCGCATTTCGGACGGGATGCTGGCCATCCGGCGCGTCACGTTCTCGCTGGAGGGCGAAACCGTCGTGGATACCATGCCCGTGCCGCTGTCAAAAACGCTGCTGGCCCGGCTGGAGACGGAGCCCGTCTCCGATCTCATCGACGCCAGCGGCGGGGGCGATACCTTTCTTGCGGACGATGCACTCGACACCGGCCGCCTCCCGGTCGCGGGCACGGTGCTTGCCTCCGATCTGCAATCCGGCGGCCTGGTGCTGCTGGTTGAGGATGACGAGGGAAACCGCCTCCTGCAGGTGATCGTCCTGAATGCCGACGGGACCTACCGCCAAAGCTGCCTGACCGCCCCGCTGCCCCCGGACACGACGCTGGACCTGTTCCACGCGACGGATGGCGAGATTAACTTTTCCTGGGACGAGCAGCATGCGCAAGCGGGCTATGCGCTCGGCACCGACGGCGAATGGCGGCTCGAATGGGCATGGATTCCCAGTGACGCGGGGACCCTTGAGTACTCCTCCTGCCGTTTCTGGGGCGTTTCCGTCCGGCTGCCGCCGGAGAAGCGCGACGGCCTGTTTGTCGGCGATCTTGCGCAGATGGTCCTCGACGGCGCGGACCTCGCCGCCCTGCCAGGAACCGGGGAGGCGCTTGCCGCGGCCATGAACCGCGACGGCTGGGCGGTGGTGCGCAACCCCGACCCCGCCGACCGCCTGCACCTGCGCGTGCAGCCGGACCGAAGTGCCGAATCGCTGGGCAAGTTCTACAACGGCACACCCTTGCGCGTGCTGGGGCAGGAGGGCGACTGGACGCGGGTCGCTCTGGGCCTGAACGGGCCGGAGGGCTGGATGATGACGCGCTATCTGGCCTTTGGCAGCGAGATGGACGAGGTCGCGCCCGCTTTTCTGAGCTTGATGTATGTTTTGGAGCTGGAAGAACGTCAGCCCGCCTATTCCGCCCCGCACGAGGGTCCGGAAAAGGAGCTGGAGGGGAACATCTATGTTGTAGGCGTCGTGGAGGACGAGTTTTACATCCTGCTGACCGATCTGGGCGACGCCGGCTACGTGCCGCAGAGCTGGCTGTGGGAAGGCAACGGCTGATGGAAGGGGGCGGATTCGCGTGAAAAAAGCGCTCTGCATGCTTTGCGCGGCGCTGGCCTGCGTCTGTCTCCGGCCCGTGCCGGCCTTCGGCGAACAGATATCCCGGTCCGAGGCGGCGGCCTTCTTTCCCGGCTACACGCTGCGTACCTACGGAAGCTACTCTCCCCAGAGCGAGGTCTATGCCGACTACAGCCGCATCGAGGATGGCGTTCTCCATGTAAGACGCGCATTGTTTCCACCGGACGGCAGGCAGCCGCAGGTTGAGGACTGTCTACCCGTGCCACTGTCCGGGAAGCTGCTCCAGCGGCTGGAAAGGGAGGGCTTTGACGCCCTGCTGGAGGCAGCGCCGCAGAGCGCTCTGTTTCTGACGGACGCCGCCTTTGACACATCGAAGATTCCCGTCACGGACCGGGTGCTGGACAGCTGCCTGCAAACGCAGTCGCTGATTTTGCTCACGCAGGATGTGCAGGGCGTCCGCCGCCTGCAAATCGTAACAGAAAGCGGCGGACGGTACGCCGTGGCCCGATCGCCCGCCCTGCCTCACGACGCGCGGCTGGACCTGTCAAACACGGGAGACGACGGCCTGTGTCTGCGGTGGGACGATGCGCACAGCCTCGCATGCTACCGTCTGACGGCGGGCGGAAGCTGGGTCTTGTCCTGGGCGCAGTTTTTCAGCGCGCCTGCCTTTGATTTCGAGAACGGCTTTTGCGGGATCTGGTGCTCCCGCGCATGGGATGACGGCAGCACGATCGGCCTGACGGTCGGCACGTTGGCTGGCGCCAACCTGCTGGAGGATGGCGTGGACGGCCTTCCCCGCAGCGAAGAAGCGCTGCATGCTTCTCTCCATCGCGAGGGCTGGGCCGTGGTCCGTGCATCCTCCGCGATGCTCCGCGCTTGCCCGGAACAGGACGCACCGTCGCCGGGCGCCCTCTTCTGCGGCACGCCTGTGCGCATCCTGAAGGAAACGGAGCAATGGTGCGAGGTGGCGGTAGGCACGGATGACCGCCTGTCGGGCTGGGTTCCGAGGGAGCAGCTGGCCTTTGGCGACGATATGGACCGGGTCAAAAGCACCTTTTCTCAGAAAATCCTCCGCGAGGAATGCCGGGGACGCCCCATGTATGCATCCCCCGACATGCAAAGCACCTGCCCGCTTGAGGAAGGCGCATGGCTGGTGGGGACCGCCGGGGATGGATTGTACATCCTTCTGACCCGCATGGGAGAAACGTTCTTCGCGCCGCAGACATGGTTTGAAGAAGGGCGCGGCTGACAGGCCGCGCCCTCAGTCTGCCGACAAAGTGCGGGGTGCAGGGGCCTTCCCGGTTGCTCAATCACGCGCACTCCCTGACGGTCGCGCGCATGGTTTCGCTGCCCTCGCAAATATCGGCGTTCTGCGCGCTGGCCGCGCGCAGC
>OKSB01000280.1_pt1 | contig 57526 bp, 44 predicted proteins | sample 1601171 | NCBI WGS metagenome assembly OKSB01 (sample SAMEA3541496, study PRJEB24748) | human gut metagenome | biome: human gut; feature: human-associated habitat; material: faeces | place: China | collected 2012 | reverse complement strand
AGCGTCAGCCGGTTTTGGCCCATGAGGGCCTTACGAATGGCGACAGCCGGCTGACGGCGTTTTTCAGAGTCGGCTCCTAAACTTCGAAGAGCATTTCCAGATCTTCCCTGGTCAGCGACTTCCAGGTGTCCTGGCCCGGAATAATGGCTTCGGCCACGCCGCGCTTGGCTTCCTGCAGCTTGAGGATCTTTTCCTCCACCGTGTTCTGGCAGATCAGCTTGTAGGAAAAGACCTGGCGGGTCTGGCCGATGCGGTGGGTGCGGTCCGTGGCCTGACTTTCCACCGCCGGGTTCCACCACGGGTCGTAGTGGATCACGTAGTCGGCGGAGGTCAGGTTCAGGCCCGTGCCGCCCGCCTTGAGCGAGATCAGGAAAATGGGAATGTCCGGGCTGTTGTTGAAGCGGTCCACCTGATCAAAGCGGTCCTTGCTGGCTCCGTCCAGATAGCAGAAGGGCACCTGCGAGAATTCCAGCCACTGCTTGATGATTTGCAGCATCTGCACGAACTGGGAGAAGACCAGCACCTTGTGCCCGCCTTCCACTATTTCCAGGACCATGTCCTTGAAGGCGTCGAACTTGCCCGAGGGCAGATTATTGGAAAAGCCGGGCAGGTCCATCTTGAGCAGGCGCGGGTGGCAGCAGATCTGGCGCAGCTTGAGCAGGGCGTCCAGAATGGACATCTGGCTTTTGGCCAGGCCCTTCTGGTCCACATCGGCCAGCACCTGAGCGCGCAGCTTGCGGGCCAGGGCCGCGTAGAGTTCGGCCTGGGCTTCTTCCAGGGCGCAGCAGGTGACGCTTTCCACCTTGGGCGGCAGGTCTTTGGCCACCTCGGCCTTGGTGCGGCGCAGGATAAAGGGCCGCACGCGGGTGCGCAGATAGTCCAGGGTTTCGGCGTCGCCGTCCTTGATGGGCTTGACGATGCCGCGCTGGAAGGCGTGCTGCGAGCCCAGGAAGCCGGGCATCAGGAACTCGAACAGGGACCAGAGCTCGAAGAGATTGTTCTCAATGGGCGTGCCCGAGAGGCACAACCGCATGCGGGCGTTGATCCGGCGCACGGCGCGGGCCGTGATGGTGTTGGGATTTTTGATGTTCTGGGCTTCGTCCAGAATCACGGTGTTGAACTCGTACTTTTCCATCTCCTCCAGATCGCGCCGCAACAGCGCGTAGGTGGTGATGATCAGGTCCGAGCCCGCGATGTGCTTGAACATGCCCTCACGCCGCGTGCCGTAGATGGTCAGACGCTTGAGGCCGGGCACGAATTTTTCCGCTTCTCGCTCCCAGTTGGGCAGCACCGAGGTGGGCACCACGATGAGGTTGGGGCCTTCGTAATGGCTTTCCACCATGTACTGGATAAAGGCCAGGGTCTGCACGGTCTTGCCCAGGCCCATTTCGTCGGCCAGGATGCCGCCGAAACCGTATTCCGAAAGGAAGTTCAGGTAAGACAGGCCCTGCGCCTGGTAGGCGCGCAGATTGGCGTCGAGGCCCTTGGGCGGGTCGATGGGCCGCACCTCGCGGAAGGAGCGGATTTTCTCGCGCAGATTGTTCCAGAAGGAATCCGTGGCCGCGCCGGGCAGGTCTTCCAGCAGGCTGTCCAGCACCGGGGCCTCGAACTGCTTGAATTTCTGCTGCGGGGGCTTGCTGGGGTCCAGGCCCAGGGCCGTGAGCTTGTGCGAGAGCTTTTCCAGCCAGGCTTCGGGCAGGCTTGTGTAGGAGCCGTCCTTGAGCTGCACATAGCGTTTGCCGCGCGACCAGGCCTTCCAGATCTTTTCCAGGGGCAGGGTCTGGCCCTCGTAGTCCACGCTGATGTCCAGGGAAAACCACTTTTCTTTTTCGTTGCTGGTCACCTGGGCCGTGATGGTGGACTTGGCCGTGCGCATCTTGTAGCGCGAGAGGGCGCGTTCGCCGTAGACCCGGTAGCTTTCCACCAGCTTGGGGTAGGAGTCGAGCAGAAAGGCAATGGCTTCCTCCGGCTCCAGAAACCAGAGTTTGCTGGAACGGGCCTGGAAGTCCATGCTGGAAAGCTCGTTCATGAGCTGGGCTTCCTCATCCTGATGGCGGCGCACCAGACAGGTCTGGCCGTCATAGCTGTAGCTGCCGGTCTGGAAATCCGGGTTGGGCCCGTTGAGCGTGAATTCGCCGTGCTTGGTTTCGTAGATGTTGTCGATTTCCAGGGTCAGCAGGCTGCCTTCCTCGTCCAGAAAGAGCTTGGGATTGTAGGTGGCGGGCTGGAAGACCGGCTCCATGAGCTTGAGGAATTCCTGCGGCTCGTAGAGTTCCGAGGCGGGCAGGCGGGTCCAGACGCGGTCCAGGAATTCCGAGATTTCCTCATGCGGCACCACCGGGCGCTCGTAAATCAGGTTGCGCACCAGGGACGGGTAAAGCCCGGTCTGCACGGGGTAGAAATTGTGCTGGTAGCAGACCCAGAGCGGCATCTGGCCGTGAAAGGTGATGGGCGCGTCCTCCAGGTTGGCTTGCCCGGAGACGCCCGGCCCGGCGGAATTGCCCGCGCGGATGGGCAGAGGCGGGCGGCCTTCGCGTTTCAGCAGCACTTCAAAGCTGAAACCCGCATCGTCCAGATTGGGCTTGAGCTTGAGGGCGAAGGGCGTGCTTTCGATGCGGCAGGGTTTGTCCGTATCCTTCCAGAGCAGGTAATATTCCTTGCGCACGGACCAGAAAAACCAGGAGGTCAGGCCGTCGGGGATCTCCACCCGATGGCCGTAATAGTCGAGGTGCTGGCCGATCTGGCGGGCCACATGCGGCAGCTGGGGCGAAAATTCGCACCAGTCCGGGTTCTGGATGATCTGCTCCAGGGTCACTTCGTTGTGCACACTGGACAGTCCGGATTTGTTCTGCCTGCCCCGGAAAAAGGAAACCAGCAGCCGCCCCTGCTCCGGCGCGAAGCGGAAGATCAGGTAATGGCGGCCCGGCTCGGGTTCCATGTCCGTGGAGAAGAAATTCCGGAAGCTCTGCTTCCAGTCCGTGGTGGGCGAGGGGGTTTCCTCGGGGTCGCCCTGTTCCTTGCGCAGCTCTTCAATGAGGCGCAGGGCCAGAGCCGCCACATGCCGGCAGATGCCGGTGAAGGCGTCCGAGCAGTTGCACTGGTGGCGCGTGCTGCGGTCCGTGATGGTGAAACTCAGGCTCGGCGTATAGACCTGGAGATCTTCCCCCTGGATCACGCCCTGCACGTCCCAGGTCTCGCCTTCCTGAATATTTATTTTTTGCACCCCGCCTTCGGACAGGATATAGTAGGCGGCGTCACGGATATATTCCGGCACGCTGTCGTGCAAAAACGCCTGACACATTTCACGGACGACGCTTTGTTCTGATCGGCTCATGCATCCCTCAAGATAGTCCCGCGCCGGGCGTTCCCCCCGGAGCCGCCTGACGCAGGGCGCTGTTCTGACATTTGTGACAACTAGCACAGGTTACAGGATGAAAGCAACCGCAAGCGCGCAAATTATGAAAAAAATATTCCTGACCGCGATGGTCATGATGCTGTCCTGGCTGGCGGCCCTCAATCCGTCGGCGGCCCGTTCCGCAACAGTGGCGGAAGACCCTTCGCAGGACATGCCGATGGAGGACGCGCCCCATGTTTCGTCTTTCGGCAAGGGCGAATCCCCGGCCTACGGCGACCGCATTCTCTTCGGCAGCATCGGCGAGGCCTCCAATCTGATCCCCTACCTGACCTCGGATTCGGCCTCGCATGAAGTGGCCGACATGCTCTATGTGGCACCGTTGCGCTACAACAAGGATTTGCAGCCCGAGCCCTGGGCCGCCGAATCCTGGAGCATGGAGGAGGGCGGACGGCTGATGCGCTTCACCCTGCGCAAGGGCATTCTGTGGGAGGACGGGCAGGAACTCACCGCCGAGGACGTGGCCTTTACCTATAAGCTGGTCATTGACCCGGCCACGGGCAGCCCCTATGCCGAGGATTTTCTGCGGATCAAGGAATTGCGCGTGCTGGACCGCTATACGTTTGAGGCGCGTTACGAGCAGTTCTTCGCCAGGGCCGTTTCCTCCTGGATGAGTCCCATTCTGCCCAAACACATTCTGGAAGGGCAGAACATCCGTGAAACCCCCTTTGCCCGCAAACCCGTGGGAGCCGGGCCCTACCGCCTGAAATCCTGGGAGCCGGGCAGCCGCATCACGCTCACGGCCTCGCCCACCTATTTCGACGGCAAGCCCCACATCAGCGAAGTGGTCTACCGGATTATTCCGGACAGCGCCACCATGTTCATGGAAACCCGCGCGGGACGCCTGGACGTCATGGACCTGAGCCCCCTGCAGTATCTGCGCCAGACCTCCGGCCCGCTCTGGGAGGAGCAGTTTCACAAATACCGCTATCTGGCCTCGGTCTATGTTTTTCTGGGCTTCAACCTGGAGCATCCTTTCTTTAAGGATGTGCGGGTGCGCCGGGCCATATCCATGGCCATCAACCGCGATGAGATCGTCAAGGGCGTATTGCTGGGGCAGGGCGTGCCCGCCTTCGGGCCGTTCAAGCCCGGCTCCTGGGCCTATCATCCCACGCTCAAGCCCGTAGCGCAGAATGTGGCGGCGGCCCGCGCCCTGCTGGCCGAGGCCGGTTTCAGGGATACGGGCGGCGACGGCGTGCTGACCAAGGACGGCAGGCCCCTGGCCTTCACCATTCTGACCAATCAGGGCAATGAGCAGCGTATTCTCACGGCCACGGTGATCCAGTCCCAACTCCGGGCCGTGGGCATCGACGTGCGCATCCGCACTGTGGAGTGGGCGGCCTTTATCCGAGAATTCGTGAACAAGGGCCGTTTCGACGCCGTGATTCTGGGCTGGACCATTACCCAGGACCCGGACATCTTTCAGGTCTGGCATTCCTCGCAGGCCCATGACGGCGGCCTGAATTTCACCCACTACAAGAATCCGGAGCTGGACCGCCTGCTGGAAGAGGCGCGCTCCACGCCGGACCAGGCCGTGCGCACGCGGCTGTACGCGCGGGTCCAGGAAATCCTGGCCGATGACCAGCCCTACTGCTTTTTGTTCGTACCTTACGCCCTGCCCGTGGTGCAGCGGCGCTTCATGGGCATCAAACCGGCTTTGGCCGGAATCATGTACAATTTCGACAAGTGGTGGGTGCCCAAGGCCTTGCAGCGCTATGAGGTGGTGGAGTAGGGGCGTCCGGCAGGCGGTTTGCGGCGGGCTGTCCGCGACCGCGAGGCCTGACGGGCGGGCCGTGCTCAGCCGGGGCTTTTACGCCGTTGACAAGGCCGCTCTTGTCGGAACATAGTCAAAAAAGTGTCTCATCCCGCTCACTTTTCACAGCTTGGCAGGGCTGACCCATGATCCGCATTCAGGAAATTCTCGACAAAGTGGCGGCCAACAACCAGAACGCAGATCTGGAGCTGATCCAGAAGGCCTATGTGTTCGCCGCCACGGCCCACGCCGGGCAGACACGCCTTTCCGGCGAGCCCTACCTCTCCCATCCCCTGGCCGTGGCCGACACCCTGGCGGAAATGGGCTTTGACGAGCCTACGGTGGCTGCGGGCCTGCTGCATGACACCGTGGAGGACACCAAGGCCACCATTGAGGAGATAGACGAGAATTTCGGCGAGGAAGTGGCCGACATTGTGGACGGGGTCACCAAGATCAGCATGATCCCGTTTGAAAACAAGGAGGAAGCCCAGGCCGAGAATATCCGCAAGATGATCCTGGCCATGAGCCATGACATGCGCGTGCTGATGGTCAAGCTGGCCGACCGCCAGCACAATATGAGCACCCTGGATTTCCAGAAAGCCCACAAGCAGAAGCGCATCGCCCAGGAAACCATGGACATCTACGCGCCCTTGGCCAACCGCCTGGGCCTCTATATGCTCAAGCGCAACCTGGAGGATCTGAGCTTCAAATATCTGCGGCCGGATGTCTTCAACCAGATCGACCACTGGCTGGACAAGCATCAGGTGGTGGAAAAGCACATCATCGACAAGGTGGTGGGGCTGATCCTGGATCTGCTGGCTTCCAACCATATTCAGGGCCAAGTCTACGGCCGCATCAAGCACAAGTACAGTATTTACAAGAAAATGCAGTCACAGTCCCTGACCCTGGATGAAATGCACGACATCATGGCCTTCCGCGTGCTGGTCAAGGACATTAAGGATTGCTACGCGGTGCTCGGTCTGGTGCACTCGCAGTGGCGGCCCGTGCACGGGCGCTTCAAAGACTATATTTCCATGCCCAAGGCCAACGGCTACCAGAGCCTGCACACCACTGTCATCGGGCCCGAGGGCGAGCGCATCGAAATTCAGATCCGCACCGAGGACATGCACCGCCAGGCCGAGCACGGCGTGGCCGCGCACTGGCTGTACAAGGAAAAGGGCCGGGTCAACAGCAAGGATCTGGAGCAGTTCTCCTGGCTGCGGGAAATTTTTGAACGCCAGGGCGACGAGACGGATTCGCGCGAATTCATGCACGCGCTGAAAATGGACCTCTTCAAGGACGAGGTCTATGTCTACACCCCGGCCGGGGACGTCAAGGAGCTGCCCGAGGGGGCTACGCCTCTGGATTTCGCCTTTCTGATCCACACCAAGGTGGGCCAGCACTGCGCCGGAGCCAAGGTCAACGGGCGGCTCATGCCTCTGAGCACGGAGCTGAAAAACGGCGATATCGTGGAAATCGTCACGGACCCGGCGCGCAATCCCAATCGGGACTGGCTCAAGCTGGTCAAGACCGCCAAAGCCCGCAGCCGTATTCAGCGCTATTTGCGCACCGAGGAGCGGGCTCACGCCGTGGCCCTGGGCCGCGACATGCTGGAGAAAGAAGGCCGCAAGGTCAGCCTCAATGTGGGCAAGGCCCTCAAGGAAGGTCATCTGGCCCTGGTGGCCCAGGAAATGAATTTCGAAAGCGTGGACGACCTGATCGCTGCCGTGGGTTACGCCCACCTGACTCCGCGCAAGATTTTGAACCGCCTCTATGCCGTGCTCCACCCCAATGAGGCCGCCCCGGCCGCGCCCGCGGCCCCCAGCGTCAAGGAGAGCAAGGAAGAGGCCGTCCGCAAGACCGAGGGCGTGGGCATTTCCGGCGTGGACGGCGTGTTGATGCGTTTCGCCAAGTGCTGTAACCCTGTGCCGGGCGACCCCATCATCGGCTATATCAGCCGGGGCATGGGCGTCAGCGTGCACCGGGCGGACTGCCCCAATGTGGCCAATATGGAGCCGGAGCGCCTGATCTCCGTGCACTGGGACGGCGCGGAGGAAAAACCCTACGAAGCCGGCATTTTCATCATTGCCAGGAACGTGCAGGGCGTGCTGGCGGAAGTGGCCCAGGTCCTGGCCAAAAACAATGTGAACATCACCGGCCTGAACATGGACAATATGGTGGACGGCCGCGCCAAGCTGCGCTTTACCGTGGAAGTGCGCGACGCTACACAGCTCTATCAGCTCATCGAGGCCATTCGCGCCCTGCCGTCCATTCTGGAAGTGGTGCGCGACACAGAGGATGTGTGAGGAAAGCATTGCATTATTTATTGGGTATTTTTCAATATTGATTGTATTAGATAACTATGCTTATATATGTTTTTCGGAGGGTATATCTGTAATTTTTACGATATGTTAAATCTATCAAGGTTAGAGAACTGTTTTACAACAGTGTCTACAGTGTGTACTAATAAACATAATTTCTGGAGAGAGAATAAATATGGAAATAATACTTCACTGTGGCTTTCCAAAAACAGCCACTACTTTTTTGCAGTTTTTCTTTTTTTATAATAAATTACAATTGGAAAAAAATGGTATATTTTACCCAACCATATCCGGCACCACGCATTATGATTGTGCGCCTGGGATAGGCTATGCCAGTTATGCTAATAATATGCTTTTTTATATTGAACAGGCAAAAGCAAAAGGCTTTGAACGAATACTATTCAGCAATGAATTTTTTTCATATACTGACTTTACAGATTATGATTTCTTAAAAGAGCACAAAGTAACATGTGTATTTTTCGTAAGATATTTTACTTCCGGAAATGAAAGTCTTCTTCATCAAATTATGAGAACGCCTTTTATTCCAGGAAATATGGAGTCTTCACCTGCGCCGATAGATATTTTAAATAATTTATTAAGAATAAAAGAGTTCTTCAATAATATTAAAGTATATTCATATGAAGATGCTAAGAGTGAAAATATAGCGAAGTTTTTTTTACGCAAATTGAAAATAGATGACATTTCTTGCTTTAATTTTGACATTGATCATATTACTGCAAAAAATAGATCTCTATATACAGCTGAAGCATTATTTGTGAATGATATTCAAGTGCTACCGTTACCAAGGCAAGAACGATATAGTGTATGTAATTATCTTCTTAAAAATTGTGTAACCAGTCTGAAAAAAAACTATCTTTTCATTCCCGCGCAGATATACAGAGCCTTGGCAAAGGAACAAGCTGATTCGATTAAAGAATTGGCTTTATTAATGGGTTGTGATCATTATGGTGAAGGTTCTCTCCAATGGCTTGAAGGTATGGAGGCTTGCCCTTGGAAACGGCTTCCCCAAAACCTATGGGAAGAAATTTTTTATAATCTCCCCCAGGCCACACAAAACGCTATCCGCGAAGCGTTGCCTCCGCGCCACTCTCTTTTTCAGTCTGCGGGGTTGCTCCAGTCTCCGGATTTTTTCCCCGGCTACATCATGAAAAATTACCGGGATTCATTTGACTATCCCCAAACCTATGAAGCCGCAATTGCCGTCGCCAGGCAATTGCCCTTTGATCCCTCATACAGGGATGGACAGTATACTATGGGAGTATTTTGGGGGCGTTTCAAAAATTTATGGCGTCTTTCTTATAATGAGATTGCAAGTACCCTTTATACACAATGGTTTAATAAAAGGTATCGAAATATTTTGTTGGTAGAATTGTCGAATAAGATTGATCAGGAAACATTCAACATTATTGAATCAGATGATCATATCTATGATGAGCGTTTCTTAGAACAATTATTATTTAAGATTAGTTGGCATGAGCATAGAAAATATATTTATGATCAGGCTGAACGGCTGGCTGGGCGGGAGATATATTTTTGGGGATGTGGAGAGATATATAACGCTTTACATATGTTTTTCAATAAAAGTATTGTTAAGCAAATCATCGTTGACAAAGGTCCGCATGCGGAAAATGTCAACGGAATTCCAGTCGGCCACCCAGATGATATTCTTCCAGATGCTGACGCTATACCAATAGTGATTTTTTCAAATCAAGCCACAAATATATGTAAAAAAATACAAGAAAAATATCTGCAATATACAGATATTGTCACTTGTACAATGGTATAAACGAGGGTTAGATATCTAACTATTATGCATTTGTGAAGCGCTACTGGTAAAGTACTCAACTACATATTTCTGAAAAAATCTAAAGATCTGCTTGGCCGCCTATAAAAAGATCATCCCATTGCTCCATGCAAAATAGGGCTAACGTTTTCAGCAAACAACAGAATACAGAAATTCTACTGGATTGGTCATGCCCCGTATTATTCTCTACACGGATCTCAGCCCTGATTTCCCTCTTTTGTTTGGCCTCTTGCACAGTAACCAGGAAGAGCTTTCTCGGTATGGCATCGGGATAGCGATGCCGTTTCCCTGGTTGTTCGGTCAAATTCCATCCCATCAGCCTCTTTGGCGGGATATGCCTGCGAATCTCACCCAACGACCCCATCTTTCGGATTCTCTGCGCCCATGGTTCGAGCAATTTGTGACAATGGCGGGGCGCGTGGAAAGTATTTTGCTCTTCGGCAGAGAGATTCGGTTGGAACAGCATTTGGGGCTTGTACGTTTCTTGCGGGAGGAAAAGAGGCTACGTCGGCATCAGATCGAAATCGTGTTCGCTTTGGGGCGACCGGTCTGTGCCTTGGAACAGACGTTCCGGCTTTATTGGCCGAGCAATCCGAATCATAAGGCAAAGCTCAGTATTGTTGAGCTGTTCTGTCATCACGCTCACTTAGTGAAACTGTTGTATGCTGAACTTGGGAAAGAGGCTCTCACATTATTGCCAAATGTTACGGAGGAAAGCGCGGCACGGCTTCAACCGAAACTTGCCCGTCGGCTTTTTGCTCTCTTGGGCTGTCCGTCGTTTACGTATGCTTATCCGCCCATGCATCCTCTATGTCTTGCCTCACGAGAGGCCAGACACTTGTTTTGGCTGAGCGAGGTGCGCGCCAATGCCTGGCCGAAATTACCACGCGAGACATTGCTTGCCCACTTGAGCCGGGTGGAAAAAGAGTTGGCCTGGGACATGCGTCCTGTTACTCCACCCGAATATCGTGAGGCCTTAGACCGGCAGGGAGTGGAGAACAGGCGGGAACTGGAGCAGTTATTTGACCTTCCCCCGCACATCCTGGACGCTCCGGCGTCCTTGTCTTCCGATGCTCCATGGGAGCCTTATGGTGGATTGTCGGATTGCGTTCTGGGCCAGTATGCGCGCTCTCTCCCTGCCACATTGGCAGAACCGCTACGGCAACGGTACGCCAATGACGCCCATCTGCTTTATCCGGGCCAGAAGCGTCTCGCCGCGTCTCTTGAAAAATGTGCTGGTGGCAATATTCGGGAAGAATCGTCCCCCAGGCTGACAGTGCTGACCCTGGCCTATAATCAGCGGAATTATATTGCGCAATGCATGGAGAGCGTCCTAGCCCAGAAGACGGATTTTCCGGTGCGGCATATTATTGTGGACCAGTGTTCGACTGACGGCACAGCGGACGTCATTGCGGAGTATGCCGCGAAACACCCCGGCATCATGCCTGTGCTACTCTCTAGTCGGCTGGGCGGCGGTCAGAATGTGCGGGCTATGTTCCTGCGGGCCAGAACCCCCTATGTGGCCCTCTGCGACGGCGACGACTACTTTACTGATCCATACAAGCTCCAGACTCAGATGGTTTTCATGGATGCCCATCCGGAATGTAGCTTGTGTTTCCATCCGGTGAAGGTCGTCTATGAAGACGGCTCCGGTCGCGAGCGTATCTATCCTCCGTTGGAGGAAATGCCGCGCGGCGTGCGCAGCTTCTATTATCTGGCTGATCTCATGCGGGTGAATTTTATTCAGACCAATTCCGTTATGTACCGTTGGCGATTTACCGAGGGCCTGCCGGACTGGTTTGTGCCTGATCTGCTGCCCGGTGACTGGTATTGGCATCTGCTGCACGCCGAAATTGGCAAAATCGGCTTCATCAATAAGGTCATGAGTGTGTACCGGCGCCACACAGCGTCTCTTTTTTATGCCTCTGAAATCTCTCCCAAGGCAAATCGTCTCAAGCACGGATTGTCCGAGTTACGCTCTTACGATGTGATCGATAAGCATTTTAAGGGACGCTATGCCAAAGTACTTCAACCCTTGGTCAATAATGTCTTTGCCAACTTTTTGGAGCATTACATGGAAACAGGAGATAATGGCCTATTGACGACCGCCAGTGAACGCTTTCCTGAACTTGCCAAGGCTTTTTTTGCGGAAGTCAAAATTGTGAGCGTACCGAGTGGGCGTTCCTGAGTGAGACTCTGGAAAATTTGCTTATCGCCTTACTCCGCTTCTCCTGCTACTGGACGGTGCTGGTTGTTTTAGATAACAATTGCACCTAGCCGACAGTTGGTGCGGCTCCATATGCGGAAGGAGCCGCCATGCGGAAAAATGCCATGTCTTTTCCCCCTCTTCCTGAAAGCGAGGACATCTTTGTCACACGCTCCCCTTTACCGCCTTTGGCGGAGTATCTCCGCTATGTGGAAGATATTTTTGGCACCCGCCGCCTGACCAACAATCAGACCTATGTCCATCGTCTGGAAAAGAACTTGGGCCGTTTCCTCAAGCTGCCGCATGTGAGTCTGTGCGTGAACGGAACTGCGGCTCTGCAACTGGCTCTGCGTCTGTCCGGGCTTACGGGAAAAAAGGTGCTCACCACGCCTTTTACCTATGTGGCGACGCTTTCCGCACTGCTGTGGGAGGGGTGTACGCCCATTTTTGCGGATATTGACCCCAATACGCTCTGTTTGGCTCCGGAGATGGTGAAAGAGGCCTTGGATGTGTACCCCGACGCGGCGGCCCTGTTGCCGGTGCACGTCTATGGCAATGCCTGCGATGTGGACGCACTGGAGCGGCTCTGTGCCGAGCGCGAATTGACCTGCATATATGACGCGGCCCATGCCTTCGGTTCTTCCCTGAACGGTCGTAGTCTGCTGGCTTTTGGGGATTACGCGGCGTGCAGCTTCCATGCTACTAAGCTTTTTCATACGGTGGAGGGGGGGGGGCTGCTGACCCGCAGTACGGAAGACCAGCGCCGGGTGGAATTGTTACGTGCCTTCGGACATATCGGGGATGAGCATCAAACCTTGGGCATCAACGCAAAAATGTCGGAGCTGCATGCTGCCATGGGCCTGTGTTTGCTGCCTTTGCTGGCGGAAAGCATCCGCCAGCGGGCGGGAATTTGCACGCGCTACGACGCGCTGTTGACGTCAACAGCGGCACGGGGTCCCCTGCGGCGACCCCGTCTGGCCTCCGGTTTGTCCTATAATTACGCTTACTATCCGATAATTTTCGAAGACGAAACTCAGTTGTTGCGAGTCAAAACCGCGCTGGAGGCACGGCATATCCATCCCCGGCGTTACTTTTATCCCGCGCTGACAACATTGCCCTATCTGCCCGCCATGTCTCGCTCATCCTGTCCCGTGGCCGAGGATCTGGCCCGCCGGGTGCTTTGCCTGCCGCTGTATGCCGAGTTGCGGCCCGAGGAAGTGGAGAATATTTCTGATATCGTGATACGACATTTGTAAGCGCTTGGTCATGGAGCAAAAATATAAGGCCGTCCCCGAAGGACGGCCTTATATTTCGTTCTAGGCCACAGTTTCATAGACAATGATATCAGCTCGACTATAATCAGGAGGAGATTCTTTCATTTGGGGGCGATGTTGACGGACAGGGGCACGGAATACTGCGGCAAGCTGGAAACGCATGACTATCAGTTTTATCTTCTATCTGGGCATAAACGGAATAGAGCACACCAAGACCCGTGCACGTCATCCGCAAACAAACGGCATCTGCCAACGCTTCCACAAAACCATACTGCACGAGTTTTACCAAGTTGCCTTCAGGCGGAAATTGTATCATTCTCTGAGAAATGCTACAGACATACTTGGAGGCATGGCTGGAGCATCATAATACGCAAAGGACGCACGAAGGAAAAATGTGCTGCGGCAGCGCGCTTAAGCAAATGCTCCTTGACGGAAAAGAGCTTTGGAAGGAAAAGGTCGGACAGCTCAACTAACCTGACAACAGGCACCATCAAAATGGAGCTCTGTGTCAGACAAATCTGAACTACTACACCGGCATCTGGTTATGTCAAAACCGGATAGTTTTGCGCTTTGCCGTCAGTGCCAAGGTGAAATACGCTTGAGCTGAATGCTCCTCACAACCCATTTAATGCAATTATCAGCACGGGCCATATCAATAAAAAACACATGATGGAGGCAGGAAATGAAATATTTAGATAAAATTTTCAAATCAGCGAAAAAAACAATCACCTCAATGAGATCCAGTAAAATATATAAATGCTTTATTGCATCACAAGATGTTTTTTTAACTGACACATACATATATTCAAATATATCATCAGCAACTACGGAACTTGAGCGAATATTTTATAAAGCAATAGACAGCATCCATGTTAATTTTTATGAATCTGAAAGCGAAATCAGAAAGCATATCTTGATGCTCATAGCAAAAGATTTAGGATATTTTGCATTTGCAGCTGATGATGGTATATATATAAGTACATTACTAAAAAGTGGTGCGGACCTCAGGAATGACTATAGTCAACTCAATTCACTTTTTATAAAGACGTTTGGAATTGAACTAGAAATTACTGAGGAGTCGAATGATGATTGTTATTCAAAATTGCATGGGTATATAGAAAGTACATATGATTTTTATGTGAAATCTCATGGTGAATGGATCATGAATTTTATGACTAACTTGGGTGATGATATCTCACGCGATTCATTCGCCGCATTTTTGCGGCAACGAATATTAGTCTCAATATTTTATAATAGCCCCACACTCTATCCATATACTCCTCCAGCCGCTACATTATCATGGCGTCAACAAAGAGAAAAAATCAAATATGACTTTCCAATACTCAAAGGGGCCAGCAAAACTGCTTTGGAGTTGTTCTACAGAGATACTTTTGTGTATGAACAATACGGCATCCCAGGAATCGTTCAAGCCGAACAAGGTGACATTATTATTGATGCGGGAGCTTTTATCGGAGATACGGCATGTTATTTTAGTAGAAAGGTCGGGGCAAGCGGCAGAGTTTTTGCTTTTGAGATTGTTCCCCAATCGGCATCTTTTGCTGAGCACAATATGAGGCTCAACTCATGCGACAATGTGACAGTTGTTCCCTATGCGCTTTCCGATACAACAGGAAACATAGCAATAAATGTGCACAAATATGCGGCGTCAGCAAGCGCCATCGTACATGAGCAGAACAGCAAGCATACGGAGCCGATAGAAATTCAGACGGTGACCCTTGATGCATGGTGCGAAAAAATAACGCCAACGTTTATCAAGGCTGATATTGAAGGCTCAGAACTGGCAATGTTGAAGGGGGGGGCAAACATCATCTCTCGCCACGCGCCCACATGCGCCATATGCCTTTACCACAAACGTGATGATTTCTGGCAAATCCCGCAAAAATTGCAGGAATTGTGCCCTGCCTACACGTTTTGGTTCCGCTGCGAAGCCGAGCCGGTTCTGTTTGCAAAACGCGCAAACTAGACTTTTTGCCATCCACTGAGAGTTTTCTGCACAGTATAAGACAGAATCAAGGATCATGCCCCCCATCTTTTAGTAGAACAGAGCCTAGTGACCGAATGCCCGGACCCGCAAGATCTTCGACGACAAATAATGCAACTTTTGCCATACGATATCTCAACTTGCCTTTTAAACAGTTGGGTGGGCATGGCGTCTGCTCTGGTAATCTTAATAGCACGGTACGATTCTTAAGCTTTGTTTCGCAACAAATCGTGCAAAGGCTATTCCGCGCAGTATTATATCACGAACACTACAAGAAATACAGAGCGCTCAGTAATATAAAAACTATTCAGCTATCTGCTAACGTAGTCTTTCTTTGGGAACTGCATAGCAGATATATTCTTCTTCATGACGATAAGCTCTTAAAAAATACTGATAATCGGGATAAAAACGCTGCATTAGCAGTGGCAATTCCCACAAGTCATGGACGTAATGATATACAGAAATGGCTAATACAGGATGGTATTGAGCTATTAGATTTTTTGCACCATAAAGAGCAAAAGCTTCATGCCCCTGAAGATCCATCTTGAGAAAAGTCGGCATCTTGTCTTTTAATGCCTCATCGAGCGTAACACAACTGACTTCTTCTCCTCCTTCGGGATCTATATATGAATTTGAGTCCTCTCCTCCTGAGAATCTGAGAGTTTCCTTTTCCTGTCCCACTGCGCACTGGTATGACGTCACTTTTTTTCTGATGTCCTGTCCGAGAGACCCAATGTAGTTTTGTAAAATAGAGTAATTTTTTGCGTCAGGTTCAAATATAATGTATTCATCGAATGTATTTCTATCCTTTATTCGCAAATATTGTTCCAGTGTATCTCCAATAAAACCTCCACAATCAATGAATACCTCGTTTTCGAGGAAGGTATAAACATCCGCGAAATATTGAAGATTTGGCTCCATATACGGTATTATGGCATCGCTGCTGAAAAGATATCGGCGAAGAATGGCTAAAAATAAGGCTTTTGATAACGGTTCATTAAAAAGTTGATAGGCCGCTATTACTTTATCCTTAACCTTGGGATTCCCAGGTAAAGAACTCTTCCGCGCAACATCCCACCATCTCGTTTTTCTATCCCCATACGGCAAAAAATCACCTAACTGACGGTGGGTGATGCATCTGCCAAGCATGTCAACCGGTACTCTATTGGCCAAATGGGGAATAGTCCGGGCCACCCATTCGGAATCACCGGCAAGAACAAGAAGAGCCCTCGGCAGTTTGGCGACGGCATTTTTGAGGCTTTCAGTCGGCAGTTCTGGCATAATGACGTTTTCTTCTCTCTCTCTCTCTCTCTCTCTCTCTCTCTCTCTCTCTGCCACAAAAGCAGACAGGGACAGAAGGAATAACGCAACGAAGCAATGCGGCACGAGATCTCGACAAATATCCAGAGGGATAAAAAATGACGCCATCATCAACAGACCACTCAAAGCCATACTTTGCGCTGGTAAAAAGCGACGCGCAAGGCCGGGATTTTTCATATTGCGCGTATAGATAGTTAATTTGTTCCATGAAATAGCCTTCCTTATTCATATTTTTCTTCTAGTGTTATCCTGCAAATGTTCGCAGACATAACTCCCGCAGGGGAGTTCTGTATGACCTTTGCGTCGCTTTGATGGTGAGATGATATGATCATCTTGCATAGATGATTTTCGCCGTGAAAAAATTCTCTTCAATTTCTACTAAAGATTATTATAAATGACTACTATATTAATTCTCCGGTAGTAATTTTTTCCGCAAAATAAAAAAATGAATCGGGCTATTCCAGCGATAATAAAGCACTTCAAGGCCGCTGGCCTCAAATACTTCAGTTGCTTGCTCATAGCTGTATTCATGAAAATGGCCATAACCATTAATCCTATTACGGCGTATTCTTTGTTTTTCGGTGAGATCCTCGGGGGAAGGCATTTCTTTCCAACTACGTACATTATAAAAACGATGGTCAAAAGGAACGGCTACATATATGCAGCCTTGTTCTTTCAGCATCATTGACAATTTTTTGAAAGTTGGAACAGGATTATATATAAAGTGTTCCATGACTTGTGCTAGGACAATACAATCATACTTCTCTCTTACAAATGATGGAAAATCATCCTGCTCAATATAACCAAGATGCTGCTTTACCGCATATTTCTCCATGAGTGATTTGAAATGAGGCGTACTGTTTTCCGACCAGTAATGTTCTGTCGCAGGCACATCAATCCACTCCAGTTTAATCTTGTCGCCAAGCAGTTTCGCTAGCGAAAAGCTCATAATGCCTGTCCCGGCTCCTATTTCCAAATATCGTACATTCTGTTTTTTTCTACATAATTTGTATATGGACATATACAAAACATCCCAGAATCCCGCGCCTTCCAAGGCAGTGCGGCGCAAATTTTCAAGCTTGGCGAAATTGCAGAAGAGTGGTTCGTTGATGAAAACTTCATTAATGGAGTCATAGAATGCATTTTGCAGTATTTCTGTATATGAAGATTTGAAGTCTTTGGACCATTCTGAATATACTATTCCAAACTCATCAATGCCGGCATAAAATAGCATTTTCATTACGCCTGGAATATTAATACGTTTTGCTATGGTAATAATAAAATAATATTTATTAGGTTCTTCCAGTAGTTCCCAATATGGACGCATCTGAACGCCATGATTTGAAAATGAATATTCACAATAAGTATCACAAACGTAATCAGGTGTTATGCCGTGTTCTTGTAATATGGTCCATTGCATATAGCTTTCGGGAGTAGAACCGAAGAAAACTATTTTTTTTCCATTCGCTCTGGCAGTAAGAATGTCATCTATATTGAACTGATGTGTAATCAATATATAAGCATACGAATATTCAGTTGGAGCTTTAATTGTATGTTTCAAAAGGGTTACGCGCATTGCAGCATGCTCCATTATTTATGTGTAATTGTTGAACTTGGTCCGTCAAGCGCTTGGAATTTGGTTTCGGAAAAGTCTTCCAGAGATATTTCTCCCTTGCATTCACGGCAAAGGGCAAAAGCATCTGGTTTGGACATCAGCAAACGTCGTTTGTCGGACTGAACCGCTTCGGCCAACGTCATGCTCTCAATATTGCCGCAAGATAACTCACCTTCATAGTCCAGGCAGCAGAAACTTATGTCGCCATTGGATAAGATGACCAGATGGCAGGGCCAACCGCAGTTAAATGCATGCGCAGGCGTAACGCCTGCCAGACCTCCGTCAAGTGCATGACGGAGGTAGTCTTTGTTCTTGGTGAAAAAAAAGAATTTTTTTAGTGTAATAAACACGTTGGGAAAAATTTCCCAGCGTATCCATGTGATGTTGGGGGGCAGCGCGTCAAAGAGATCGCCGGGGATATCGCTGAATCTTCGATAGAGATAATGATCATGTCGGCAGAAAATCTTTTTTTTGCCCTCGTAAAATCGAGGCCATCGCGAGCGAGCTAGCGGGTATACGGTCTGTAATTCTTCATTCCAACTTGCCATCAACTGCGTAAAACCGCGCCACCTCTCAAGACTGAAATTTTTCCATAATGTTCCATGAAGCAAGTGCGTGTCATACATCACATCGATATTGATTTTGACATCGGATTCCAGGCGTTTTTGGCAAAAAACAGCGTCGTGAATTCTTCCCAGGTATTTGTCAAATGAGATATCACAGCCACGCAGAGCAAATGTTTCTTCAGTCATGGTGTGAAAAGAGATTTCTACATTTTGGAGATTTTTCAAGGAAAACAATTTTTCTAGAACCATCGGCGTCAACCCGAGGCCATTTGTCACCAGCCAATAATTGATGCCATTTTTATCACACAACTGCGCATATTCAAAAAAATGCCTGTTGAGCAAAGGCTCGCCCAGAACATGAAATGTTACATCTTTTTTACGGCCTTTCAGTTCTTCAAGAATTTTCAATACATATTCATGCGGCATGTCCTTCTTTTCTCTTTTGAGCACCGGATACGGACAGAAGCGACAGTTCATATTACATCTTGATGTCAATTCGATGAAGACACTCTGCACATCAGCGAAGGCGTCCGTCGTTTCAGGCGACGACGTGGCTGTGTTGTGCGCATTGGTGTCTGAATTTTTGCCCATGTAAGGCCTCGAAAAGGTTATTTGTGGAGATGTTCGCCGCCGTTGACGGGCAACAGCACTCCGGTTAGGTAGCCGGCGGCTTCGGACAGCAAGAAATGCGCGACATGTGCCACTTCTTCCACAGTACCGGGGGGCAACAGCGTGGGCGGTTTCCAGTCCTCTTCAGACGGGGTGTCCGCAAGCGGGGTAGACCACATTCGAGTACGGAAGGAACCTGGGGCAATGGCATTTACCTGAACTCTGGGAGCCAAATCCCTGGCGAGAGTAATGCGCAGGGCTTCCAGAGCGCCCTTGCTTGCGCAATAATGCGGTTGGTGCGGAGCGCCCACAGAGGCGGCGATACTGGTGACCAAGATAATTTTTTTCAGTGTGTCGGCATTCACTTTGCGTTTAAGTAAAGTGCTTATGATTTCTGTTGCTGAAAAATAATTGACGTTCATGACGCGCAGACCAATGTGGTATTTGGTTTTGCCTATGGGCAGCACTTCGGTCATTCCGGCACAATGGACAAAGGCCTCCACTCCAGCCTTGTGCTCCAGGAGAAAAGTCGTCAAAGCCGTTGACAAGTTTTCCGCGTTTTCGAGATCATAATGGAAAAGGAGGATATTGCGGTCATGCCCGGCACAGGCCGAGCCAACAGCGGCAAGACGTTCCCGGTCACGCCCATTCAATATCAGATTGCGCTCTCGACCAAGCAAGATTGCGGTGGCGGCGCCTATGCCGGATGATGCTCCGGTGATGAGTGTATATTTTTTGTCCATGGCATTTTTACGCTAATCTTTGAGCATCCCTTTCAATTTAAGCCGGTCAATTTTGCCGTTGGCGTTAAGCGGCATGGCTGAAAGCCAAATGTAGACAGCTGGAATCATATATTTAGGCAATATTCCGCCAATACTAGCTCGTAGCCGTTTAATTTCCAGCTGCATTTCAGATTCATAAAAGAGTATTATTCTTTTTTCTTCTGAATTATAGACAGCACAGCAATTTTTAACAATTTTCAATTTATTCACAAGCACATGTTCAATTTCCGCCAGTTCGATGCGGTATCCCAGATGCTTAATTAGCGTATCTTTTCTGCCTTTGAAAACAAGCTCGCCGTACTCATTGGCGCAGACCATATCGCCGGTGCGGTAAATGTATTCCGGGTAGGCTTTGTTCAACGGATTTTGGGTAAAAGCCAAAGCAGTTTTATCAGGATTGTTGTAATATCCCAAAGCAAGTGAAGTGCCGCGAATACACAACTCACCTTCCTCCCCTTGCCGTACAGGCTCATCCTCATCGTTTAAAATGATGATATCAGTGTTACGAAAGGGTTTGCCGATAGGGATAGGGTCATCGTCGGCCAATTCCCGTTGTAACACATGGTAGAGGCAGTCCAGCGTAATTTCTATGGGACCATATAGATTGACGAAGGTGGCCCAGGGGAGTTTACCGCGCCAGTAATTACATTTGGCTGTGGGAAAAACCTCGCCGGCAAACCAGATCATCTGCAAATCCGGCAGGGGGATTTGGTCCAGCAAGTTCAAGTTGGCAATATTAACCATGATAGTCGGCACCCAAAAAATGAAAGAAACTCGGTGGGTGACCATTAATTCCAGCATGCGGGCCGGAAAGGCCGCCAAGGTTTCTGGCAACAATAACAGCGTGCAACCCTTGGCCATAAGCATGCACAATTCAAAGCTGTAAATATCAAAAATCAGAGGGGAAAGGCTGGCAGCTACTTCTTCCTCGCGCAGTAGTCCGGCGGCAGTCGCGCTTTCCGTGAAATCAATAAAACTCTTATGGTTGAGAACCACCCCCTTGGGGGTGCCGGTAGAGCCGGAAGTATTGATGATGCATAAGGGATCAGTGTCAATGATTCTGTCACGTTTTGTCAACAAAGCCTGTTCATCTTCAAGTGTCAGGCTGCCATGCCTTGCCATATCTTCAAGCAGCAACAGTGGGGGACAGCCTGGAAGATGTTCCAGCTGTTCGGCTAAAGCTCTTCTTGTGATGATCAACGCCGGTTGAATGAGGGCGAAAATGTTTATGGTGCGCTGAGCCGGTTGCTTGAGGTCCAAATTCATATAAGCGTTGCCGCTATAGATGATAGCGATGTCCACTGCGATGGAGTCGATGCTTTTGGGAAGATAGACGGCAATAATTTGCCTGATATTTCCCTGCAAATGATCGGAAATAGTTTTTCCAATAGCAAGGCACCGTTGCCGCAGAACAGCGGCGGTAATGGAGCTGTCGCCTTCAATAACTGCGGTACGATTTGGTGACCGCTTGACAAGATCGTCAAAATATTCAGTCAAATTGATGTGATACATGCTATGTTCCAAGTCAGTTGTGTGTATCTGCCAACAACCAAGCCAAGACTCGAGGGATAATTCTTTGCCAGTACTCCAAGTCATGTCCGCCTGGGGTCACAGTAATTTCATGGGTAACATCATGAAGACTGAAAGCTGTCGCCAGAGCCTTGGTCTGGTTCAAGCTTAAGTAATCTTTGTCACCGCAAAAGAGAGCAAACCGCGGCAGAGCTTGGCCGTCGCGTGTACGGGAGGCCAGCAAATTTTTAATGTCGGCATCTGCTTGTAACTCTCCGTTCTGGTTCAGAACAAGTTTTTGCATCGCACCGCCAAAAATCATGCGTAACGGCCATAAATTTTTGTTTTTGCCGATGTGCTCATCCGGAGACATAAGGGGATCATAGATGCCAGAAATCGCAGCCACTGCCCCGAAACAGTCTGACGCGTCCAGAGTGAGCCGCATTGCGCCATAAGCCCCCATGGAAATGCCAAGTAAAAAAGTATGTTGCGGATCGGCTCTCAGATTCAGTTTTTCCTGCAGAGCGGGCACAAGTTCCTCTCGGAGAAAATCAGCCTGATGTTCAAATGCGGAATTAACAAAGAAACCGTTGCCCAAACTGGGCGCAATAAGCGTTATGTTTTCTCGATCAACATATGATGCCAGATTGAGATCATCAAAAAACATGTCGCCGTTTTTCATGGCGCAATGTAGAGCATAAATGATCCTGTGAGGCTTTGAGGAAAAAGTGAATCCATACGGCAGGGCCGCAAATATCTCCACCGGACGATAAAGGATAGTAGAATTTAATATTATATGTAATTTAATCATGATGATAATTTATTATAGATCAATAGACATTATAAATTTATGTTATCCATTATCAAATGTATTATTAAAAATCATATTATAGATGTAAACTCCATCTTGTATTTGGTTGCATTGGTGAGCCAGCGCCATGAGTCGCTTGTTGGCGACATCACGCCAAGAATAAGAGCGGAGGACTACATCTTGTTTTGCCCAATATTTGTATAAAAATAACATCATATCCTGATACAAATAATTTTTGCGAAATTCTTTGCGTGTGACATCATACCAACCGTAAACGCTGGCATTTTGCCGTGTAAAATAATGCAGTGCGACGATGCGAGCATTTTTTCGAATAACAAGAACTTGCTTGCGACTGATATTAGCTGCGATCTCTGATAATTCAGGCAAATTATCAGAGCGTATGTCAAATTCGGACAAAAGGAGATCAAGAATATCTTGCTCATCGCCATGCACAGCAAACTCAACGTTACTTTCGTCCTGTGAAGAATCCTCCCGCATGTATCTAACGTTCCTTTCCATATTCTTCGCATCATTCAAATTACGCATTCTGGCAATTCGCCGACCGAGTGAAAAGCCAGCCTGCTCAAAAATTTTCGCTACTTCCCCCGCATAGGGCTCCTTGCCGATAATGGAAGCTCGAAGCGGAAGCGGAACTCCATTTTCACGCAGAAACAAAAGCAGATTATGATGAAGGGCTCCCAAATCCGCAGCCATATAAAGAAAATCATAATATATGTTATGTAGTGGTATCAGCAAAAAAATAATTTCTGTCGTGTTGTATAAAAGACAATTTTTATTTTTCAAAAGCTCGTTTAATTTATTGCTATCTTGAAAAATATTATGCATAAGAGAAACATGTGATGCTTTAAGTGTGTCTGCACAATAAGCAAATAACTCCATAGTTGCAGGCCGCATACTCTTCTCCCCATCGCTGAATGGGGGATGGGAGGAAGGTTTTTGTCCATTCACATTCAGCATAACGCGCCGCCATTGATGGGTATAGCCGCGCCGGTGATGAATTTTGCCGTGTCACTGAGCAGATAGAGAGTCATATCGGCAACATCCTCCGGTGGGATGAGTCCCAGGGGCTGAAAGCCGCTTTCTTTTATTTTCGTACCAATATCTCCCGTGAATTCATTCAAGTGAGCTAATCTGGACGTAGCGACGACACCGGGCCTTATAGTATTGATCGTAGTATTTTTTATAGCAAGTTCCAGGGCCAGACAGCGGACTGCCGTTTCCATAGCAGCCTTTGAGGCTGCATAGATTGTAAAATATTTTTCTGGAGCGATACTGGCAAGAGAAGAAATGCCGACAATGCTCATGCATTGTTTTTTTGGTTTCTTCTGGGTTAAGGAACGGACAAATTCAATGAAAGCATAAAAATTAGTCAGCATGATTGCGTGAAGTCTTTCATAACTTAAGTCACGCAAGCGGACGATATCACCATTACCCACACAATATACGCATCCGTCAATTTTGTTATAGCTTACAAGCAGAGAATCAATAAGTCCCGCAATATCGGCCAGTTTGGCCACATCAAAGGGGATTATTGCATGATTACCGGGGGGGAGGGTGCGCAGAGCCTGCTCCAATCTCTCCCTGTTTCTAGCCAGCAATAGGACAGTCGCACCCGAAGCGGCCAGCTTGCGGCTCAAGCAGAGTCCAATACCACCAGAAGCACCTGCCACGAGGTAGGTTTTTCCCGTATGCTCACCGCACATTTATATTTTCTCCACGGGTTACACGTTTTGTCAGGGAGCCGGTTGGACGTAGCCTTCCTCAAAACGTCCTTCATAAGTAAAGACAGGCTCAATTACTGTCGGACGTATACCCAAAGAGACAATGCCCCACGAGAGACCTGTGCCGAAAGCGCAAATCAACAGGGACAGTTTATCCTTTTTTGTGGCGGCATAAGCATCAGCTATGGTCAACGAAGCCGAAGCCCCACTGGTGTTGCCGTAACGGTCAAGCGAGACAGGCACCTTTTCCATGCTGATTTTCAGACGTTTGGCTATGGTTTTGACGATCTGCAAATTGGCTTGATGCAAAATCAGCCCATCATAATCAGCTAGGGATTTATTTTGTGTGTCCAAAAAATTGTGAATATGCTTGACTACTTTCGTAGTGGAAAAGGCTGTGATTTCAAGTCCATCCATATAACCGAACTTGCCGAACGGAGTATGCGTATCCCCATTTGGGAGCAAAATTTTTTTATCATCCTCCCAGGCATTACGTGCGCCGCCCAATGGGTTAAACAAATACTTGTAGCCAGAACCATCAGTATAGAGTGCAATGCGTAGTGGACTGTTGTCAGAGTGCCTTTCCAGCAATAATGCTGTGGAAGCTTCTCCAAACATAAATGTGCCGTTAGCCGCAGCGATGGGAATGCCGTTTTCATAAAAATGCCATTGCGTATCGCCGGAAAGCATCAGGACCCTTTTGATGGACGGCTGTTGAAGCAGGGCAGAGCATACAGAGAGGCCATAAGGAAAAGAAGAACAGGCCAGAGGAATATCAAAGGCCAATACATCCTCTCGCAAACCTAACATATAGTGAGCGATGAAGGCATTGCCGGTGCCGGCATTGAAGTCCGGCGTTTGTGACATGAAAATCAGTGCATCTAGACTTTGTGCCTCCCACCCGGCTTTTCCCAGCGCTTTGAGGGCGGCTGCATAGCCCAGATCTACGCTGGTTTGCCTTGTAACAGAGATGTGGCGTTGCAAGACTCCGGTATGTTTTTGAAAGGAGCACACTTGAGCCGGATTGCGGCGAGCAGCTTCCTCAAGGGTTTGCACATGCGCGGGGACGGCGCCAGCCAAGGCCGCTATGGAAATATTGTCGAATTCAAGATAAGCCATAGCATCTCCTCGGTCTAGGAGTCAGGTTCCATGGTGTCCAGGATGTCCTGCACGGTTTTGAAATTTCGTATCTGCGCACCTCGCACTGTTTTGCCGAATTCGTCGCCCATAAGAACCACATAGGAAAGTGAGGCCAAAGAATCCCACTCCTCTATGCCTTCAAGCTCCATTTCAGGTGCCAATGTTCCGGCCTCCAACTCCATGATATCTTCCAAAGCTGCTAGTTTTTCCTGTAAGTTCATTTCTGTCTCTCAATCACGTCTGTGGGTTTATAATTTATAGCTCCATCACCGGGATGTTCGATAAGTTCGCAAAAATCCAATTCTCCAAGGCGATCTAGGCCGGCTGCCAGGGAAAGCCCCGCTCCAAAGGCGGAATAACAGACTTGAAGACGTTCCGTAAGTAGGCGCTGCCCAAGATTAAAGGCTATATTGAGCGGGATCGTGGCACAAGATGAATTGCCGAAATTTTCGACAATATTATTGAAAAGTATTTCACGCGGCACTCCTAGTATATCTGCCAGTTTTTGCAACATGAAACGGTTGGGCTGATGCGCGAGATGATATTGAATTTTATCTTTATTTATTTCGGCGTACCGGCAGAGCTCCTCGATGAGTGGCGGCACTTCCTGCATAACAAATTGAAAAACAGCAGTGCCGTCCATATAAAGATTATTGAGGTTGCGGTAGTTTCCCATTTCGTCTTTGAACATTTTTGCCGTTGCTGCTGAATAAGGCATACGGCGTCCGCCTGCTGGAGTTAGCAATGCTTCACGCCTACTACCATCAAAGTTAAAAATAAATGAAATTACGTCATCAGGATCATTACTCTTGCTTACTACCGTAATAGCAGCCGCATCACCACATAAAGGATAAGTGCTCCTGTCTTTTTTGTTGGCGCAACAGGCAGCAGCATCGGTTGTTATCAGTATGACTTCCTCGATATCAGAGCCTGCGATAAGGTTACAGGCCGTATAAAGCCCGGAAATAAAACCAATGCAATTTTCATAGATATCCAAACAAAAAAGCTCTCGCGGCAAGTTCAGTTGTCCATGTATAACCTTGCTGTTACCAGGGATGGGATGATCAGCCATTTGGGCGACAACAACCAAAGCGGACAGCGACGTTTTATTCAACAGGTCACGATGGAACAAGTAGTTCATCGCGTAAGAGGCTAAATCGCAGGGCGTGGTATGCGAATCGCTTATTCTGTGCTCCTTAAAGCCCATGACTTTAGCGAGACGACGTGAAGATTTTTCCGGAAAGGGGAAATTTTTCAGTTCATCTTCAAAGCTGTAAACGCTCTCTGGCACAACTGCGCAGATGCCGCGTATTTTTACCCCTGCTATGGTTGCCCGCATGACTTCAAGTCCCTCTGTTGTCTTTTTTACTATGCCGCACCAGGGTACATATAGCTGAAATAGAGACAAAGTTTTCCGGAACTATATCCAAGGCGGATATGATAATGGAAAATTCTCTTTCCAATTCTGTCACAAGAGTGACTACATCGAAACTATCGAGATAACTTCGCTCGATAAAATCCACATCCTCTTCAAAATCATAGTCGGGCTGTAGCTCTTTCAATATGGCAAGAATTTTTGCTTCCATAGTTTAACCTTCCGTGATTGCAAAGTGGCAACGTATAATTATATTTTTAATAGTTGGTAGTTGGGTTGCATTTCCTGACAAATGCTTCGCAGCAATGCTGGTTATTTCAAGTAGTCTGTGCAGAATCCATAAAAAATCTTGGCAAAATCTGGGGCGGTATTAACAGTGCGGTTCCGTTGCGTATTGTCCCCTTCCTGCAAATGCAGGGCCAGAAAGTCAGTAAAGCCCGTTGCCAAGTTGTGCAAGGCCACGCAGATAATGTGACCAGAATAGTTCACGCATTATTTGTTCAATTCTATTGCGATAAATGGGAGTCCACATGACACACCTATACACATGGTGTTCGGTGAAAATTTTATTTTTCATATTTTAATATATACCAAAGCTGTTTTTTGCATGACACGGATTCGCTGGAAAAGCTATTCTCACAAGGTACTCTAAGTTTTTATGATATAATGGCATATTCATATCGCAGACATTATAAGTATGCCAAAAGTGAAATAGCCGGATTCGAAAAAAGATATTCTACTTTGAAAGTAAAGATAGATATGATAAAAAATTCCGGAAAAGTAAAAAATAGGTTAATTCAGCTGCAACCTACAGAGAAAAATGAAAAAGCAGAAAAGGAGTCAAACGCCTTTCGTGAGCGCTTTTTCTCGGCAGCACAGCTAATCCCTCATTGATCAAAAATTTGAACAATTTTTGTTTTATAATTGATTTTGCTGATGTTGCCAAGTCTCACTGCCCGAAGTTGTGTTCTGTGCAGCTTACAGTCTGGGCGAGCCGCACGATGTGGAATTGAGGTTTATTCAGCCTGACAGTTCCACACAGAATTCGTGTATCGGTGCGGCTTAACTACATCTTTCTGAAGGGGCATTGAATTTTTATGGTTACAGCAGGTAAGCAAAGTCCATAAGAACAACAAGATCAGGAGGCATAACAAGTAAAGACCTCATGGAACGCGAGGCAACTTGCCCCCAGAGGATTTTCCCCTCGATTATGCGGACCTTTCTAGTTCTAATCTACATTGACATGAGGGCGCCTTGTTGAAGCAGATAAAGCCAAGACGGCTAGCTGCTGTATGAAGCCACAATTTTGAAATACGTTTACGAGCAAGGGATATAAGACAAAATATCCGACGAGCTATGCTGATTGCACACGGTATAACAAAATCACAATTGTTCTTCCACGTCACCACGCTACCTCATTTGGCTGAAGCTATTTGAAAATAGCCCCTCGAGACGTTTATCCCTAGGAAGCAGATCGACACGTCAACTACGTGTCACAATTTGGGCACAAAGATATTCCACATTATACCAACCTTCTGAAACCAAAACATCCGTATCGGGCATGACGATGCCCGTTCTGTTTTCCAATTCCATAAAAAAAATAAGCATAGAGAGTGAATCTAATATCTTATCACGGCGCAAATCGTTATCCTTGTTTAGGGTTATTGGTTTTTTAGCAGCATAGTTCACAAGCTCATTGAGTAATATCAACGCTTCTTTTTCATTCATTAGGCACCTCACTAAATTTCGCCAAGGTGGTCGCCCACGACAATCCTCCGCCAAATCCGCATAATACAACGCGTTGGCCGGGATTGAAAAGCGGTAAAAATTTAGCCAGCAACAGAGGAATAGAAGAGGAAACGGTATTTGCCACCTCAGCGACCTCTATCGGGCATTTCTTCTCGGGAATCTGCAGGATGTCGCACAGGGTTTCCAAAATAAAGCGATTGGCTTGGTGGAAGAGGAAACAATCTATGTCGTCCAAGGTTAGATTGGCCTTTTGAAGGCATCTGGAAAGAGAAATTGGTACGTTGTGCATGACAAAATTAAAAATACCGCGGCCATCCATGGACAAATACGCGGAGTCAGGAAGAGAAGATGGGGTATATTCCAGATAGTCCGCTTTGGAGCCGTCCGTACCGAAATCACTACAAGAATTCAGCAACAAACCCCGCCCGGAGCTTGAAAGCCATGTCGCGCTTGCCGCATCACCGAATAAAGGGGCAGTATTTTTATCCCGCCTGTTAATAATTTGGGAATACGGTTCACACGTCACAATAAGGGCATGCTTGATGTTCTGGGTGGTCATAAGAGACTGAGCTATAATTAAAGCATATGTATAGCCGGAGCAGGCCAATCCCACGTCAAAGCAGGCGCAGGTCACAGGCAACCCTAAATGGGCTTGAAGTAAAGCGGAGGCGTGCGGGATGAGTCGCGTTTTGATCTGACCTACATATATACATAGACCGATTGCATTTCGATCCAGGTCAGGATTCTGCAAGAAAAGGTTACGACATGCCAGATGGGCCAAGTCCAGTTCGCTTTCTTCCATACTCAGAAGATAGCGGCTGTGTATTCCAACTTTTTGGCATAAAAATGTGTTGTCAGATTCGCACCAGCCAGCCACTGTCTTGCTGTCGAACTTGTGCGGGGGCAAAGCGGACGCCACTCCACGCAGGATCACGATTCCCTTCTCCTTCTCAATAGGCGCATATGCATGGTTCGAAAAAAGCTTCGAATTTTGAGTCTCCAAGGATATTCAGTCTTGGTAAAGCCGAAGAGAATCTCTCACACAGTAAAAGTTTGTGTATTAGCAAGGGAAGGAGGGGATGGCATCATACCTCGCTATCGCCCAAGTATGTTTGAAAATCTTGTTCCCTCCTGATAAGTGAGGCAATGCGTTTCAGAGCGCTCCGGCGCTCATTGTATTCGCTGGCGTAGATTAGCATATCGCCTTCTTGCCGGACAAGTCTGCCGCCGTAGCTTTCGCAAAATTTTATGCTCTCGGTATTATCCAACTTCATTTTACTGATTAGCGTTCTAATATTTAAATAGTGCATCAAGATTTCTTTACATAAAACGATGTGGTATGCTATGCCTGTCGCCAAATATCGGTCATCAAAGATAAACAGACCCCCTTCGCCCCGGCTGCCCTCATAATCAATATTTATTAAATCCGTAAATGCTATGGGGGTGTTATCCAGATAGGCGAGGTAAGAATAACTATGCGAGGAATGTTCCTGCTTTTTGTACCAGAAATGCAGACTGCTATACGATATTTTATCTGTAATTGGCATGGCATTTCTGACATTCTGTTTGTTTCTCCAGTAGAAAAAAGACGGCAGATCTTCATATTGCAAGGCTTTCAGCACGAGGCCGAAAGCCTGGATGGATGCCGTCTGCGATGTATATTTTGTGCTCATGATATCCTGAAAGCACTGCTGGATGCAGCTTAACATCCAGGTAAGTCACATAGAAGTTGGCGCGGGCTGAACGTCAATTTCCCGCGCCGGATTTCCCAAAACTTTTGCCCCAGCTTTGACGTTTTTGATCACTACGCTGCCGACGCAGATATAGGCGTCATCTTCAATAATGGCATGGGGGGCTATAGCCGCATTGCTGCCTATGAAGACGCGCTTTCCTACGGCGACGTAACCCATAATATTGCAGAATGAGGAGATGGTGCAGTAGTCCCCCACAGTCACATCATGGCCCAAGTAACATGCCTGCAACGTGGCAAATGTGCCAACCTTGACATTTACCGTCATACCGAAGCCGCCATAGACAACGGCGCCTTCGCCAAGCTGACTGTAGCGGCCCATGGTGACATAAGGGTGGATGAAGGATGCAAAAGCCGCCCCACGAGCTTTGAGCATATTTACCAACCGTTCCTTGGCGTGAGGTTCGGCAATGCCCATCAGCAAAACATCGTTGGGTTTTGGAGAATAATCCATGATAGTCCCGACTACCGGCAGCGCACAGTCCTTGCCGTGCAAGGGAGCCTCTGTATCATCCAGAAAACCCTTGATATTCCAACGTTGCCCTTGAATAGCCTGAGCGTCGAGCATCATGCTCAATACTTCCCGCCCGCATCCGCCGGCACCAAGAATATATAAATCTTTCATAGTGTTCTTGGGCTACTCCCTGTGATTATTGACTAGCTGTTCAGTTCCATTTAAAATAAAATTATAGGCCCCTCTCTTGGGTGGACTTTTTTCCGGCGTCACCAAGACACCAAGTCATGTCGTATCCAGGTGAAATTCACTCCTAATGCAGACACAGAATGTCTTTTTTACGCAGTCCATCGTTGTCCCGAATCTATCCATGAGCTGAGGAACCAATAGCGAAGGCCGTAACTGCCGCCTCGCTGACTTTCTCCGGTTCACCTTGAAAGAAGTCTCAACATCCCCCGCATATCTGGTAGCCTGATACCTATAAAATGTATCCCATGAAACTCCCATCATCTTGCAGGCCTTGGAGATATTGTCAAGCTCTGCGGCGAGATTCGGAAGGCCAGTTTTGTGTTTGATCACGTTTTGATTGAAATTTTCCAGTAAGGAGTTTCCGCGGGCGTGGTGCCGGTTGATGGTGCGTTTACACTTCCTTCAAAACTACGATTTCATTTCAATAGATTGCTGTCAGGTCAAGTTGAAGCTCCCCATCACTACAACTTCATGCGCCGGCACATGGCTTTTGGCAGAAAATCTCCAGCTTCAAAACTGCTCGGAGGGTGGACACTGCAGGCCGTGCCCTTGGTAGATATCTTCCAACGCATAAGGCCGTCCCCCCGTGGGACGGCCTTATGTTTGTGCGCGGGAAGGAATCGCACACGTAGAGGGGCGTTAACCGTTTACCGGAACATGTAAGGCATGAACTGCTCTAGGGCGTGTTAACACTACGTTCTTTCGCCCGCTGGCGTCGTCGAACTTCATCTTTTATTCCGGTCACGTACCGTAAGAGTACGCTCCCTTCATAAAAGGGTCGTTTTCCTAGCCAGCGAACAAAATCCCAGTAGTGTTAACGCGCCCTAGAAGGTATAGGCAAAGACGAGTTGAGCTTTCCAGGCGTCCTGCTTCTCGTAGGAATCTGGCATATAGCCTTTCTTCCAGGTATCGTCGTCAATCATGTTGACGATGTAGCCCAGTTCCAGGTTGGCTTCCAGGTTTTCGTAGATCTGCCAGGAGTTGACCAGGTTGAATTCCAGTAGGCCGTCGTTGGTGGTCAGATACGGGCCGTCGTTGGTGCCGTAGCCGGAGCTCCAGGCCGTGGAACTGTCCATGTACTTGACCATGGAGGGACTGTTGGTGCCGCCCCAGTAGGCCACGCGGAAAGTGTGTTTGAGATCTTCCACAAAGCTCATATCACGGATCTGCAGACCCACGCCCCAGGTGCCCGCGTAGCTCAGATCGCGGTCATACCATGCCCCATTGGGGGCCCAGGCCAAGTTGCCGTCGCCCATGAAGGAGGTGAAGTTGCCCGCGGCCGCAATGGAAGGCATGCGTTCGGAACCGTTTTTCACGTCGCCGTCGTCGCCCGATGCGTACCAGCCGAAGATGCCGGGAACACCCCATTCCATCTTGTATTCAACGAGGGCCTTGGCCAGAAAGCCCTGACGCTCGGTGCTGCCGCGCTTCCAGTCGCCGGAGCCGAAGCGTTTTTCCACGTCAAAGCGGCCCATGGCTTCCACGTAGCCGTAATTCAGATCCAGCTCGAAGTTCCAGGGATCCAGAGCCGTGATGGCGATGGGCAGGCCGGCCCAGAACATGGAACCGTAGGCCTTGCTGGTGCTCCCCAGACCATTGTGATTGAAGCCCGGATACAGTCCGTTAAGGGTATAACTCAGAGCGCCGTCCGCTGTGCCCCACTGGTTACTCCCGGCTCTGCCGGGCCGGGACCAGGGGTTGCTATTGTCGTCGGCATCCAGGCCGTCCAGAGCGTTCTTGCCCATCATGCCGTACATGACCCAGGGCGTGATTTCAAAACCGTCGAAGGTCAGCGGCAGGCTCAGGGCGAAGAGGTCGATGTTGTCCAGGTAATTTGCTTCCCGGCGATTGTCATTGGCATCCAGCCAGCCCGAGTAGTTATCGTTGACCGGGCGCATCCAGAGGGCGGTGAGCCCCACGTTCTCGTTGAACTTGTAGTTGGCCACCACGGCGGCCACATCGCCGTCCATGACGGCGGAGCCGCCGGCCACGTTGGGCAGGGCCACGGCCTGGAGGCCCATACGGAACTTCAGGTCGGTCTGGGGCACCATCCAGTCGATGTAGGCGTTCTTCAGCTTGATAACGCCGTTGCCGTCCGCGCCCAGTGCGCCGCCTTCGTCAGCCTTGCCCCAGGTCTGGTCGCCGATCTCAAAGAAAACTGTGCCGGACAGGGCTTCGGAAGCCACCGCGTCGATCTGCAGACGGACGCGCTGTGCGGCGGCGAACTTGTCGTCGCTGTCAGCCTTCTGTTTGCTGGCGCCTTTGTCATTCATTTTGCTGATCAGCGAGTCGTCACCGGCGCCGAAGCCCACCAGCCATTCGCCTTGGGCCTTGAAATCAATGGCCTTGGCGCTCCCCGTTGCGCCCAGGAACAGGCCGGCGGCCAGCAGGACCACCATGCACTGTTTCTTGAACCTTCCCAGTGTTTCCTTTTCCTTGCTCATGCCTCACTCCTCAGGGCTTATGGTTTATGCCGCCCGCCTTCCGGCGCTTCCCTTGGCTGTCCGGAGCCGGCAGCGTTGTTGCGTTTATAATAATAACACGATTTTATAAAATGTAACAATAATTATTTCCCACAATCCGCCCGGGAAAAGCCCCAATTCTTTCCGAGGCGGATATTACGCGGTCTTGGACTCGGAACGCGCCTTCTTGTGCCCGCAACGGCAGTGCGCGCAGTTACCCCGGCAGACGTGCCCTTCAGGCTTCTTTTCCGGTACAAGCAGCACCTTGTTGCCGCTGATCGCCAGCGCAAAGCCGCTGTTGCCCTTGAAAACAATTTGTTGCGGCTCGTAATCGGCATGCAGAAAAGCGGCCTTGAGCGCGGCGGCTGCGACAGGGTTCGGCTGTTCAACCTCACGGACATCAATGAAAATACGCTTGCATGATTGATAGTAGCGTTGCAGAAGATTTATCAAGACACTGGCTTGCGGTGGATCAAAACGTGAATTAAAGCGGATGTGAAGATTGTCATGGCTGAACCTGTGGCTGACATCCAGAGATTGCACGGCTGTGCAGGCAGAACCCATATTTTTTCTCCGCGTTGCATGTGTGGATGGCTGACTTTTGCACAGGTCGGGATTTCTGTCAATAGAATTGAAATTCATTTTCAAAAAATTCTTGCAAACACAGATGGCATTTGCGTGGAATTTGACGCAAAATGCGCCGATCCTTCTTACCTCGAGAGCAGAGCATGAACCGACGGCGACAAGCAGTGGGGAAATTTTACGGCCTTCTGGCCCTGACCGCCGCTATTTGGGGCATCCAGCCGCTTTTCATCAAACTGGCCGTGCGGGAAATCACACCGGTGAGCCTGACCGTGGTGCGCTTCGTGCTGATCAGCGCCACCATTTTTCTGATCATGCGCTGGCGACACAGAACGCCTTTGCTGCCCCCTCTCTCGGCGCTCTTTCCGCTCTTTTGCATGGGCGTATGCGGCGTGGCCGTGAACAATGTGGCCCAGTTCACCGGCCTGCAGTATTCCACTGTGGGCAATGCCACCCTGATCGCCTCCACCACACCGGCGGTCACGGCCCTGTTGGCCGTGCTTTTTCTGCGTGAGCGGCTTTTGCCCATCCAGTGGCTGGGCATTGTCATTTCCCTTTTGGGCGTCCTGGTGCTCATCAGCAAGGGCTCGCTGGCGATCCTGCTGCGGATTTCCTTCAATTACGGCGACCTGCTTTTTTTCTTCGCCCAGTTGGGCTGGGCCGCGTATATGCTGATCGGCTTCCGGGTCATGCACCATCTTTCGGCACTGGGCACAACGGCCTGGGCCGGCGTGTTCGGGGCGCTGACCACCCTGGTCTACGGCCTGATCACGGATGAACTGCACTACGCGCCGCTGTCCCCGGCGGGAATAGCCTATATGGCCTATATCATCTGGATGGGCGGAGTTTGCGCCATGGTTTTCTGGAACCTCGGCGTCAAGATGGTCGGGGCCAGCCTGGCCGCCGTTTTTCTGAACATCATGCCCCTGGTGGGCGTGGCGGCGGGTGTGATCGTGCTGGATGAGGATTTTTACTGGCAGGAATGCTTCGGCGCGGGGGGCATTTTGTCCGGCGTTTACCTGCTTACCCAGGCGCGGCAGATCCTGCACCGCCGCAATGTCCGACGCAGGGCCCACTACAGGGCGGCGCGTCAGCGCATGCAGGCATAAAAAGCGAGCCGGTCGCGTATGCAACCGGCCCGTGTTTTTTATGTATCCTTGGGCTTGCGGCTTATCCCGCCGTGATGCCGCCGTTTTCCACGGTAAACAGGGCCGCGCCCGGCGCGGCGGCGCGCAGCACATCCACCATATGCGGCTGGCAGGTGAAGTAGAGCAGCTGATGAGCCGGGCCTTCCTTGCCGTCGGCCAGTTCCGCGAAGGCCCGCGCTGTGCGTTCGGCCCGTTCCGGGTCGAAGTTGACCAGCACCTCGTCCATGATCACGGGCAGGGGCGCGGCATGGGCCGCGTGGTTTTTGATGTAGGCCAGGCGCAGGGCCAGATAGGCCTGTTCCTGCGTGCCGCGGCTCAAGGATTCCGGCGGCACCGGTTCGCCCTGGTCGGGCAAAATGCTCAGGCTCGAATTTTCCAGCGAGGCGCTGATGCCCCGCCAGCGGCGGCCCGTGATGCGGGCGAAGATGTCCGAGGCCTGGCGGATGACCTCCGGCTGGCGCTCGCGCTCAAAAATGCGCTTGGCGTTGAGCAGGATTTCGCGGGCCAGGGCCCGACGGCTCCAGGCCAGAGCCATACGCTCCATGCTTTCCAGCAGCAGCGCTTCCTGCTGGCGCAGTTCCGCCAGATCGTCGGTCCGGGCCAGGGCCGTAACCTTGGCGCTCAGACCGGCCACGGCGGTGGCCAGCTCCTGTTCCTCGTCCTGGATGCCGTTGAGTTCTTCCTGAATGGCGGCGCTGCGTTTTTCCTGGCTCTCCTGTTCCTCTTCCCGGAAGGAGGCCAGAAATTCCGGCAAGGGCAGGGTATCGGCGGCCAGACGCAGGGCGTCCTCCAGGTCCTGACGGCGGCGGGCCAGATCCCGCTGCTCGTCGCGCAGGGCGGCCAGACGTAAAAAGTCCTCGGCGTCCCGCGCCCCGGCCAGAGCCAGCAGATTGCGCTCATTGTTGCGGGCTTCGCCGAGGGCCGCCTCACCCGCGCGCACGTCGTCCTCCTCCTCGGCCAGCAGGCCGGAGAGGCGGGCGCGTTCGTCCTGGGCCTGGGCCATGCTTTCGGCCGAGGCCAGGGCGGCGTCCAGGCTGGACAGCCAGTCCGGAGCGGCGTCCGCATCCTGAAGCGGATCCCGCGACAGGGAGGCCAGCAGGGCCGCCAGTGGTTCGCGCAGGGCCGCCAGTTCCGCGCGGCCTTGTGCCAGTTCGGTGCGGGCACGCTCCAGAGCCGACTCGGCCGCCAGGCAGTTTTCCATGTACTTGAGGGCTTCGCGCACGGTCTCCGGGTCCAGATCCTCGCCCAGGCCGAGCCCCTGCAGGCAGCGGCTCCAGGTTTCGCGGGCCGCTCCCAGGCGTTCTTCCGCCGCGCGCAAGTGTTCCAAGGCCTCGTTCTGGCGGTTCTGCGCCCGTTCCAGCTCGTTTTCATGATTCTGGAGGGCGGCGGCCGCCTTGATGCGCTGTTCACGCGCGGCGTCGGCCTCTCGGCAGGATTCCAGCACCTGGCGCACGCATTCCACCAGAGCTGCGCAGTCCGCCTCTTCCGTCAGGCGTTCGGCCACGGCGGGCACGGCGCGCATGCGCTCTTCCAGACTGCGGAGATCGTCCTCCAGGGCGCGCAGTTCAGCTTCGGCGGCGGCCACGCCGCCAAAAGCCAGACGGGCGGATTCAGCCCTGGCGAAAAAGGCGGCCGCGCTTTCCGGCGACGGCACATTGCTGACGCGCTGGGCCAGCATGAGCTCATGCCAGCGGCGGCGGGTCTGCTGGACAGCGCCTTCCATTTCGTGGGCCTTGCCCTGCAGAACGCCCACCTGAGTCTTGGCCAGGCCCATCTCGCGTTGCAGCGCCTCCATGTCCCGGAGGGAACGTTCTTCGTTGAAACACTGCTCGCGTTCGCGCTCCAGAAGCATTTCCGTGGCTTCCAGGGTGACGAGATCCATACTCTCCACACCCGCCGCGGCGCAGAGCTGGCGGGCCTGCTCGCCCAGTTCGGCCACGTGCAGGGCGCAGGTCTCGCGGCGGCTCTGCAATTGCGCCATTTCCCGCTGGTGGCGCTTGGCTTCGGGACCGCTGCGCGGCAGGCCCCCGGCCAGAAAGCCCACGCCGCAGGCCAGTACCAGATAGCCGGACCAGAGGCTGACGGGCAGGGCCAGCGCGTCCGTGAGCGGGAAGCTGGTCAAACCCCAGCGCCAGTAAGCCAGCAGAATGCCCACACCCGTTGCGATGAGCGCCGCGCCCACCACGATCAGCGGCAGACTTTTGACCGGCGAGGGGGCCTGTTCGCTGTTGATCCTGTTGTCCAGCTCCTGAAGGCGTTCGCGCTCTGTAGCCATGCTGGCGGACAGAGCCCGCAGAGAGCGCAGGGCCGCCGCGCGGGCGTCCAGAGCCTCACGGCTGGGGCCGCTGGCATGACGCTGGGCCTCGCGCAATTCATCCATGCGGTTCTTGAACGCGTCCACCTGTTCTCCGGCCTGTTGCACGGCCTGGGCGGCTTCACCCGCCTCGCGCAGGCGTTCCTGCACCTCGCCGGCCAATGCCAGGGCTTCCTCCTGGCGGGCCAGCAGGCCGTCAAGAATCTCGCGCGGTCCGTTGTGAGCGGAAGTTACGCCGTTGCCGTCATTGTCGCCATTACCGGATGTCCCGCTTGGGGCCGCCAGGCGCAGAGGATCATAGGCTCGTGCAAATGTGGTGCGCGCATTGTGCAGAGCGCGCTGACGGCCCGGCAACTGGCGGCGGTCTTCCTCCAGCCGGGCCAGGGTCTGGCGCAGATCGTCGCGGGCCTCGTCGTCCAGGGCGGCCACGGGCGCGGGGAGCATGGTCAGAGCGTTCCGGGCCGCGGCCACATCCCGCTCGGCGCTTTCCACATCGCGGTTGGCCTTGGTCAGAGCGTCCACGGCGGCCTGATGGGCCGAATCCGCCGCCGCCATTTCGCGGGCCTGTTTTTCCAGATCTTCGCGGGCAAAGAGAGAGCGGTCCGTGGTGCGGATGCGCTCGCAGCTCCAGCCGGGCCCCAGCCGGGTCAGCTCACGGTTCAGATCCGCCTCGGCCCGGCGGCAATTGTCCTCCTGGCCGGACAGCAGGCTCTGGGCCTGGCGGTAGCCGCTCTTGCGCTCGGAGAGACGGCGCAGCTCGGGCAGGGCGTCCAGCAGGGCCTGATCCACCTGTACGGCGTCGCGCCGTTCGCGCAGGCGGGCCAGTTTTTCCCGGTGCGCGGCCAACTGGCGTTCGCAGGTTTCGCGGGCCTGCTGGGCGCGGGCCAGGCGCGCCGGACCGTCTTCGGGAAAACTTTCGCTCACCGGGGTCAGGCGTTCCAGCCGGACACCGGCCATGCGCCATTCGTCCCATTGCCGCCAGACGCCTAGACGGCGCTCCAGCAGGCGGCGCTCCTCTTCCAATTCGCTTTTATGGCGGCGCAGGTCGGCCAAGGCCGTTTTTTTACGCGAGAGCTCCAAGGCCAGGCCGTCAAAGCCCGCGCATTCCGCAGCCACGTCCTCGATTTTGCCGCGCAGCTCTTCCAGTTGACGGATGGCCGCGTTGAGCGCCGGTTTGCTGCCGCCGCTCTTGAAAATGTCCTCGGCCTGCCGTTCCAGGATTTTCAGCACGTCGCCGGGCGCGCGCAGGCCCGGGCCGAAGCTCGCGCCGTACAGGGCGTTGCGCACGCCCTCGGCGCTCAGGCTTTCAAAGCTCTCCAGCTCGCTCAGGCTGAAGCCGAAGACATTGCGGTAGACCTCGCGGCTGACGCCGAAGAGCAGCTGCCGCAACAGTTCCGGCGGCAGCATGCCGCCGTCCGCTTCGCTCAGGGTCAGCATGCCGCCGCCCGAACCCGGCCGCCGCGTCAGATGCAGGGGCTCCCGCTCGTCCGCGCGCAGCACGAGGCTGCCTCCGGCCTGGCCGCCGCGCAGGGGCGCATAGCTGCGTTTGGCCTCGCGGCTGCGGGGATCGGGGTAGCCCGTGAGCATGGAGCGCAGGAATTCCAGGCAGGTGGATTTGCCCGCTTCATTGCGGCCCAGAAAAATGGACAGGCCCGGCGGCAGATTCTCCACCTGCACGCCGGAAAAGATGCCGAAGCCGTCGATGCGGAAGGATTCAATATACATCAGCGGACCTCCAGCAGATCCATGCAGAGGCGTTCGGCCTCCTGCAGCAGGGCCTGCATTTGCGTCTCGTCGGGCTGGGCCAGCACCTTGCGCAGACGGTTGTGCCCGAACAGCGGATGCAGAGCCGGACCGGCCACTTCCTGCAGGGCTTCCCGGCTTTCGCGCATGCGTTCGGCCAGACGCATGGCTTCGCCCAGCAGATCCTCGCGCTGCAGATATTCGGAGCGTTCCGTAAGGGAACGGGTTTCCACCCGCAGGTCCTTGAGCCAGACTCCCGGCGTGCCCGAACTCAGATGGCGCAGGCGCTCGGCCAGATCCTCCTGATTGGCCGCGTCACGCAGCAGGGCGTCCAGACTGGTGCGTCCGCTCAGGGTTACACGGGCCATAAGGGCCTCGCAGCCGGGATCGGCGGCTTCCGCCGCTTTCTCCAGGCAGTGGTTCAGGCGGCGTTCCACCTCGTCCAGATGGTCCACGCCGTCCAGGTCCAGGTCCAGCTTCTCCCACTGCACGGGTCCCAGGCGCAGAAATGTGGAGGCGCAGGCGTAGGCACCGCCTCTGGGCGCGACCGTGACCAGCAGGCAGCCGCGCGGACCCGGCTCATTGACGTGCAGGCCCTGGGCATTGCCGGGATAGGCGACAAAGGGCGTCTCCGAGAGTACGCGGCGCTCGTGCACGTGCCCCAAGGCCCAGGCGTCCAGGCCCCCGGCCTTGAGATCATCCAGGGAACAGGGGGCGTAGCGGTCGGCCTTGCTCTCGCCTTCCACCGTGCAGTGCAGCACGCCCAGCTGGAAGCAGTCATACCGCGCGTCGCGTTCGAACAGGCGGGCCAGATTGCGGCCCTCCCTGGCCCGGGCGTGGCTGATGCCGTGGATAACGGCCAGCGGTCGGCCGTCTTTTTCCAGAACATGCCGTTCCGGTTCCGGGCCGAAAACCGTGACGTTGTCCGGCCATTCCACGGCGTTGAGGCGCGAATCCAGCGGGTCGTGATTGCCGTGGGCCAGAAATACGCGGATGCCCAGTCTGTTCAGACGGTCGCAGCCGTCGCGCAACTTGAGCTGGGCTTTGACGCTGTGGTTTTCCTGATTGTAGATATCGCCGGCCAGCACCAGAAAATCTGGCTTTTCAGCCTCGCAGAAGCGGAAAAGGCGCTCTAGGGCCGTGAAGGTGGCTTCATGCAGCAGGCGCGCCAGATGGCCGCCCTGGGCGGTCTCGCGCGAAAGGCCCTGAAAGGGCGTGTCCAGATGCAGATCGGCCGCGTGGATGTAGCGGATGGCGTCCATGCGCAAAGCCTCGCTTGCGGATGATGAAAAGGTCGTATGCAGGGAGTAATAGCGGTGAAAAATCTAGACTTTTTCAAGCATTATGACAAGCGCGGCGGCCATCTGCCCGGAATTTTTCCGGAATATTTCAATGACGGAAAATAGTTCGCTGTAACGGTGGGAGAAGAAAGGGGGATGACGGGACGGGCTATCTGCCGACTTGGGCCCGCAGACGCAGGCATTCCTCGGCCAGTTGGAGCAATTCCGCGTCTTCGGGGCGTTCCTTGAGGCCTTTGCGTACATGCCCCAAGGCGCGGACATATTCGCCCGCTTCCAGCATGGCTTTGGCCATCATGGAAAAGACGGAAAATTCGTTTTTATAGTATTTGAGGGCCTCGGCAAAGCTGGCGTCGGCTTCGGAGGCCTTGCCCTGGCTCAGGAGCAGCTTGCCCTCCTTGATGCAGCGGTCCAGATTGAGCTTGCGCTGGAGGGTGGTTTCGTAATCCTCTTGGTTTTCCTGACCCCGCAACTCCTTGTACAGTTTGATGAAAAAGATGAGCAGCTCGCGTTCTTTGCCCGGCTGGTAGCTCAGGGGCTGGCCGCACTCTTTTTTATACTGGGGATCCGAAGTCAGCACGGTCAAGGAGTTGCGGAAATCGCCGCGCAGGTCCGTGGGCGCGGTCTGCCCGCCCAGTTCCTTGAAGGCGGCGATGGTCAGATACACGGCGCGCGGGAAGTCGCGGCGCTGACAGCTGGCCTTGGCACGGCCCAGATTTTCGCGGATTTTACGTGCGTTCATGACGGATTTTCGTAATGACCTTTTTCATTAGAGCAATTTCAAAGTGGAATTGCTCTGGCGGCTGCGCAAGCAGGCGCCCGTCGCGAGCGTCAGCCGTTGACGGCTATGCCGCCTTACGGATGACGACAGCATAACTAAGCGCCGAAGTGAACGTCTTAAAAACTTTGAGAATGCACATTCTCAAAGCTTATCCGCTCTAGTATGCCGGATTCGCCCGCCGAGGGCAAGCGACGGAACCGCCTCTCGGGACAGTCGCGGTTCTGTGTTCAAGGCGCGCCGCCGGACCGGCCATCCTGGCCGTGCCGCGCCAGACCGGCTTTGAGGGCCTGCGCCGTGGCCGGACCCGGCCGGAAGGACATGAGATGTTCCTTGAAGCTGCGGTTTACGGCGGCCAGATGCGGAGCCAGATCCCGCCGGAATTCCCGGTATTCCCTGCGTTCGGCCACACTGACCCGGCAGCCGTCGGCAATATCGAGAATTTCATAGCGGCGCATGGGTCTCAACGAGCGCACACCCGAGGCATAGAGGATTTTGTTCAGAAAGAGTTTGCCCGGCAGCAGATTGTCCGTGACCACCAACTCCCGATGCAGCCGCCGCTTGTCGATACCCCTGGCGGCGTAGGTAGTCTGCGCGTCCTCTTCGGGCAGATTTTCGAAATAATCCGGACCGTGGTAGTAATACTGCGGAAAGCCCGCGCAGCTCATGCGCAGGCCGTAATCGCCGTCTTCGCCGCCGTAAAGGCCGTATTCCTCGTTCCAGAAACCCAGTTCGTCCGAAACCGCTTTGGGGATCAGCACGGCCTGGCCCGGCAGATTGCCGGGGCACACGCCCAGCATGCCTTCCGGCGTGGCTGTCGCGCCGGGATGGCGCCGCAGCATGTCCAGATTGAAGGCTCCGCCCAGATTGGATTGCGGCCTGCCGTGCCGCCAGAGTGCCAGCAGGCCGGGCAGCCAGCGCGTCCGGCGCATGGCCGTGTCATTGTCCAGCTTCATATAGATGGGCGCGGGCACCAGTTCCCAGCCCACATTGGCGGCGCAGGCCACGCCCATGTTGCGGGGCAGGAGGAAAAGATGGTCGATGACGCCGCGCTCCCGGAATTCCAGAAGCGTGTCAACCAGGGCCGGATCGCTGCCGTTGTCCACCACTGTGATGTCAAAGGGCACTTCCTGCGAGGTCCGGCGCAGGGCAAGGAGTGTCTCCCGCGTGGCGCCGGGGCGGTTGAATACCGGAATGGTCACGTTGCAGACCGGCGCGACGTCGGACGGATGGCTCTGGAAGTCCTGCTCCATTATTGCTCCTTTGCGAGCGCATGCTGTGCGCGCCGTTCAAGCCTGTTAGCGTAAATGGTAGAAAGAAGGCCCGCAGGCGTCAAGGGCGCATGCTCGCGTGAAGCGCATTGACTGGATTGTGGCGCGTTGGTAGGCTTGCGCGCGAAATCCGATAGAAAGGAGCACCATGGCGCGCGTACTTTACGGCATTCACGGCACCGGGCATGGGCACGCCATGCGGGGCCTGACCATTGCCCGTCGGCTTTCCGGCCATGAATTTCTCTTTGTGGCCGACGATGACGCCCCGAAAATCCTGGAGCCGGAATTTCCTGTCCGGCGCCTGCCCAATCTGGGCACGGTGTTCAAGAACTACAAGGTGGATCTGGGGGCCACCGTCACCCGTGCAGTGCCTCTGCTTTGGCACCGGCGACGTTATATCGATCGGGTGCTCCGGCTCATGGACGAGTTCAAGCCCGACGTCTGCATGACCGACCTGGAGTATTTCGTGCCGCGCGCCGCCGAAGAGGCGGGCCTGCCCTGTCTGACGCTGGACCATCAGCACATCATCACCTGCTGCCGCCACAATCTGCCGCCGGATATGTGGTGGGACAGTTTCGTGCAGGGCCTGACTCCGCGTTATCTGTTCCGGCCCACGGCGGAAAACCTGATCATTTCCTTTTACGCGCCGCCCGTGCTCCCGCGCTACAAGGCACGCGTGGCTCCGCCCATTCTGCGCGACAGCGTGCTGGCTCTCCATCCCCGCGACGAAGGGCATGTGCTGGTCTATCAGAGCAATTCCACTCACCGGAAGCTGGTGGACTTTCTGCGCGCGGCCACGGACAAAACCTGTTATGTTTACGGCTATGGCCGTGCGGAAGGCCGCGAGGGCAATGTAGTTTTTATGCGCAAGAGCGAAGAGGGATTTTTGCGGCTGCTGGAGGGCTGCTCCTACGTGATCCAGGGCGGCGGGCACACCCTGATGAGCGAGGCGCTGCATCTGGGCAAACCCATCCTGACCCTGCCGCTCAAGGCCATGGTGGAGCAGCGTTTCAACGCCCTCTATGTGGAACGCCTGAACTACGGCATGCGGGCGGACATGCTCAGCCTGGAGCCGGAATTGCTGCGGCGCTTCGAAGCCCGGCTGCCGGAGTTCAAAGCGGCCATCGCGGCGGGAAACTTCTGCGGCAACGAGCTGGTTTTCGGCCTGGTGGACCACTTCATCCGCCACGGCAATCTGCCGCTGCAGGGCGCTCCGGCCGTACTGGAGGGATAGAGCAATAACCTTGAGAGTGCCAATTCTTAAGTTGATCTGCTTCCGGCCTTCCACCGCTGAACGGAGTTGTAACGCCTTGTCCGATGTTTAACCCTGTCTGGGAGGCGAACGTGAAAAATCCCGAGCAGACCTTGGGCAAATTTATCGACAGGCAAAGTACCGCCTTCATCGGCTCCCTGGATGCCGACGGCTTTCCCAATATAAAGGCCATGCTGGCCCCTCGCCAACGGGAAGGCCTGCGGGTTTTCTACTTCACCACCAATGCCTCGTCACTGCGCGTGCGGCAATACCGCCATAATCCGCAGGCTTGCGTCTATTTCTGCGACCGGCGTTTTTTCCGGGGCGTGATGTTCCGTGGCGGGATGGAGGTGCTGGAGGATATGGAGAGCAAATCCGCAATCTGGCGCGAGGGCGACACGCTTTATTATCCCCTGGGCCTGCTTGATCCGGATTATTGCGTGTTGCGTTTCACCGCCGAGTCCGGACGCTTCTACAGCAAGTTCAGATCAGAGGATTTTGCATTGGCCTGAGTGTCGCCCGGCGGATTATACGCCGAGATAGGCGCTGCGCACTTCATCGCTTTGCAGAAGATTGGCGGCCGTGTCTTCCATGACGACGCGGCCGTTTTCCATCACATAGCCGCGGTGGGCGACGCGCAGGGCCTGATTGGCGTTCTGTTCCACCAGAAAGACCGTGGTGCCGTCCGCATTGACTTTGCGGATGATGGCAAAAATCTGCTGGATGATGATGGGCGCGAGACCCAGGGAGGGCTCGTCCAGCAGGAGCAGCTTGGGCCGGCCCATGAGCGCGCGGCTGATAGCCAGCATCTGCTGCTCGCCGCCGGACAGGGTGCCCCCGGCTTGGCGACGGCGTTCGGCCAGAATGGGGAAGAGGCTGAACACGTAGTCCATGTCCTCTTTGACGCCCTGGCTGTCCCGGCGCAGAAACGCGCCGAGATCCAGATTTTCGCGCACGCTGAGGTCCGGGAAGATCAGGCGGCCTTCCGGCACTTGGGAAATGCCCATGGAGACGATTTCATGCGGCGGCAGCTCGTGGATGGGCATGCCGTTCCAGAGAATTTCACCCTGGCGCGGCCTGTTGATGCCGCAGACGGTCATCAGGGTCGTGGATTTGCCCGCGCCGTTGGCGCCGATCAGGGTGACGATCTCGCCGTCGTTCACGCGCAGGGAAACGTCACGCAGGGCCTGAATGTTGCCGTAATAGGTGTCCACATTGCGGAGTTCAAGCATCGCTTTCTCCCAAATAGGCCTTGATCACGCGCGGGTTGGCGCGCACTTCCCCGGGCTTGCCCGAGGCGATGCAGGAACCGTATTCCATGACGTAGATGCGGTCTGAAAGAGACATGACCATACTCATGTCGTGCTCGATGAGCAAAATGGAAAGGTTGCGGGCGTCGCGGATGCCGCGCACCAGAATTTCCAGTTCGCGGGTTTCCTGGGGGTTCATGCCCGCGGCCGGTTCGTCCAAGAGCAGCATGCGCGGTTCGGTCGCCAGGGCGCGAGCGATCTCCAGGCGGCGTTGCGCGCCGTAAGCCAGGTTGCGGGCCCGCTCATTCCAGAGATCCTGCAAATGCAGGCTTTCCAGCAGGGCATAGCTGATGTCGATGCTTTCCTGCTCTTCGCGGCGGGTTCGCCCGTTGCGCGACAGCGCGCCCCAGATGCCCGCGCGGGTGCGGCAGTGGCGGCCCACCATGACGTTTTCCAGCACGGTCATGTCGCTGAACAGGCGGATGTTCTGGAACGTGCGGGCCATGCCCATGGCCGTGATCTTGTGCGGTTTCTTGCCGTTGAGCAGATGTTTTTCGCCGTCGGCGTCATAGAGATACATCTTGCCTTCGGTAGGCGTGTAGATGCCGGTGACGCAGTTGAAAAATGTGGTCTTGCCCGCGCCGTTGGGGCCGATCAGGGCCACGATCTCATTGGCGTCCACATGCAGGTCCAGATCGCTCAAGGCGCGCAGCCCGCCGAAATCCTGGGAAAGACCCGAAACTTCCAGAACCGGCGTCATGACCGGCCTCCGTTGTGGGCCCCGTGCAGGGCGCTGATTCTGTAGCGGCGGCGCTCGCCGCTGATCAGGCCCTGGGGCCGGAAAATCATCATGATCACCATGATCGCGCCGAAAATCAGCATGCGGTATTCGGAAAAAGCGCGCAGGTATTCCGGGGCCAGAATCAGGATCATGGCCGCGATGGCCACGCCCGCGATGGAGCCCATGCCGCCCAGCACCACCATGGAGAGAATCATGGCCGACTCCATGAAGGTGAAGCTGGAGGGATTGATGTAGGTGGTCTTGGCCGCGAAGATCACGCCCGCGAACCCGGCCCAGCAGGAGCCCAGGGCAAAGGCCGAGAGCTTGACCCGGGTGATGTCGATGCCCATGGCCTCACCGGCGATCTCGTCCTCGCGCAGGGCCTGCAGGGCCAGTCCCACCCGCGAATTTTTAAGTCGCGAGATCACGATAATGGTGATGACCACCGCCGCCAGCACCAAGTAATAAACATAGGTGGTGGAAGTGTTGATGTCCATCTCCATGCCGAAGAAGCCGGGCCGGGGAATCTCGCTGATGCCGCGCGGCCCGCCGGTAAGACTGGTCCAGTTCTGGAGGCCCAGGCGTACTATTTCGCCGAAGCCCAGAGTGACGATTGCCAGGTAGTCGCCGCGCAGGCGCAGCACGGGAAAGCCCAGGGCCAGGCCGAAAAGCACGGCCATCACGCCGCCCACGGGCAGACAGGCCCAGAAGCCCCAGCCGAAGAACTGGTAGAGCAGGCCATAGGCATATGCGCCCACGGCGTAAAAGGCCACATAGCCCAGCACCAGCTGGCCCGCCAAGCCCACCACGATATTCAGGCCCAGGGCCAGCATGACGTAGAGCAGGGCCGAGATCATGATATTGGTCTGATAAAAGGAACTGACCAGCGGCATGACCAGCATGAACAGGGCCAGGACAACCAGCCCGCCCGCCTTGAGCCGGGGCCGTCCGGCCAGGAGATGCAGGCCCGCGCCGAGGCCTTCGGGCAGAGCCACCAGGGGCAGCCCCTTGGCCTTGCGCGAGAAACACCAGTCCCAGATGACGGCCAGGACGAAAACGCCAGCGCCCAACCAGAGAATGCGGTCGAAACGCCAGGTCACGCTGTTCTCCAGCGTGTTGAGCTTGATGCCCATGACCGGCAGGGTCAGCGCCATGAACCAGATTGCCGTGAGCACGGCCTTGAATACGCGCCGCATGGCTACACCTTCTGTACCTTGGCTTTGCCCAGAATGCCGTCGGGGCGGAAAATCAGAATCAGGATCAGAATGCCGAAGGCCAGAATATCCTCGTAGTTGCCGGAGAAATAGCCGGTGGTGAAGCTCTCGGCCAAGCCCAGCACAAGGCCGCCCACCATGGCCCCGGGGATGGAGCCGATGCCGCCGAGCACCGCCGCGGTAAAGGCCTTGAGCCCGGCGAGGAAGCCGATGCCGAAGTTGACCTGGCCCATGTGCGAGGCGATCAGCACGCCGCCCAACGCGGCCAGTCCCGAACCGATGATGAAGGTCAGGGAAATGATCCAGTCGGCGTTGATGCCCAGCAGCAGGGCCATCTTGCGGTTCTGGGCCGTGGCCCGCATGGCTTTGCCCATGCGCGTGAAGCGGATGAAGAGCGACAGCGCCACCATGGCCAGGGTGCTGACCAGCAGAATCAGAAAGTCGCTGGGGCCCATGACGTAGTTGACGTATTCCAGAAATTCCATTTCCGGCAACAGGCGGGGAAAGGGCACAAAGTCGGAGGTCTGAGCCAGCAGCACGTAGTTCTGCAGAAAAATGGACATGCCGATGGCTGAAATCAGCGGGGAAAGGCGCGGCGCGCCGCGCAGGGGCTTGTAGGCCACTTTTTCCAGGGTGAAGCCGTAGGCCGCGCACCAGATCACAGCGGCCAGCGCGGCTATGATCAAGATGCCTGCGGCCGGGAAGCCGTAGACGCCCAGAACACCGGCCACCAGCAGGGCCGTAAATGCGCCGAGCATATAGATTTCACCGTGGGCGAAGTTGATGAGCTCGATGATGCCGTATACCAGAGTATAGCCCAGAGCAATCAGCGCGTAGATGCTGCCCCTGGTCAGCCCGCCGAAAAAGAGCTCTATGAAAAATTGGATGTCCATGCTTTCCCGCGCGCGGGCATGGGCCCGCCAGATTACCGGCCTGCCGGCTGCCTGGTGAATGCTGATGCGCGCGCAGGCATCATCCCCGCGCGCAAGCGCCGCACGCGGCGGGCGCAAGAGCAGACCTGAGGCTGCCGCGCCGCCGCGGGGCGGAAAAGGGGGCGCGGCGTCCCGCGCCCCCGCCAGTGCTACTGAAGCGTGAGGCTGTGGTCCAGCTCCACGAACTTGCCGTTTTTGACCTGATAGATGGAGAGCGCCATGCCGGCGGCGTCACCCTTTTCGTTGAAGCTGATCTTGCCCAGCGGGGTGTCCACCGGGTTGGTGCGCAAGACTTCCTTGATTTTGGCCGTATCCGTGCCGCCCGCCTTTTCAATGGCGGCCAGCAGGCACTGGGCGGCGGCATAGGCGTTATAGTAACCGAAGCCGGGCTCGCTGCCGTAAGCCTTGACGTGGGCCTCACGCGCCTTCTTGTATTCGGGCAGGGTGCTGGTGTCCTTGGGATAGGAGGCATATACGCCTTCGCTGTCCTTGCCGGTCATTTTGAGGAAGGTCTCGTCCTTCACGCCGTCGGGGCCGATGAACGGGGTCGTCAGGCGGTCGCGGCGCATCTGTTGGATCAGCTTGGAAGCCACGGGCTGGTAGCCGCCGAAAACCACGATGTCGGGCTTGGCGCGGCGCAGTTTGCGCACCACGGCGGAGAAGTCCACGGCGTCAGGGGTAACGGCTTCAAAAAGTACGGTTTCCGCGCCGCCCTTTTCCATGAACACGCGGTTGTTGTCGGCAAAACCCTTGCCGTAGTCGCCGTTGTCATGCAGGTAGGCGACTTTTTTGGCCTTCAACTTGTTGAGCATGAAGTCGCTGGTCAGCCGGGCCTGGGCGTTGTCGTTGGCCACGGTGCGGAAGAAGAGCGGATGTTTGCCGTCTTCGGTCAGGCCGGGCGTGGTGGCCGTGGGGGACACGGCGATAAGATTGGCGTCCTGGAACAGGGGCAGGGCGGCCTTGGTGGGGCCGGAACAGATGGGGCCGATGACCACGGCGACTTTGTCGGAAATCAGCTTGGTGGCCGCGTTGGTCGCCATTTCAGGCTTGCACTGGTCGTCCTGGGAGACCACTTCCACCTTCCCGCCGAGCACGCCGCCCGCGGCGTTGGCGTCGTCAATGACGAGTTTGGCGGCGTTCAGGCTGGGCACGCCGTAGGAGGCCAGATCGCCGGAATGGGCGCCCTGGACGCCGATTTTAATGGGATCCGCAGCCAGCGCGGGCGCGGTCATCGCCACGCAGAAAGCCATTGCCGCAAGCAAGGTCATGCCTCTTTTCATCTGCCCCTCCTCCGGAAAAAATGTGCGTGCGGAGCGCGCTCCGCATAAGAGCGTTGACAAAGCCAACGCGACCAAAAATCAGAAGCGGGTCACGGCGTTGCCGTGCGTCAGCTGCCCGAAGGGTACCCGGCAGCCGGGCATTCTCCCTTAGCCGCAACGCGGCTTAGGGAAACAGGCAGCAACGCAGCGACTGATTTTTGTGCCTTTCCGCCCGGCAAGTTTTCCTGAAAACGAGCCGATGGCGGCGCAAACACCGCGTAAGCGGAGTTTGTCATCAGTCTGCATATAGATAAGGCCTTTCTATTGCATTATTGCGCGGATTCTGTCAATGCGCTTCGCGCCCGCAAGCGGCTGTTTTCGCCGCTTTGCGGAAAATGCCCGGCCTCGGGGCACTCCGCGAAAGCGTGACGCTCAACTCTTTTTCTTGTGGCTGGAGCGCAGATGGATGCGCATGGGCGCGTGGCTGATGCCGAAGAGTTTGCGCAAAGCGCGTTCCAGGTAGCGGGTATAGCTTTCGGGCACGCGCTCGGCGTCGCTGACGAAAAAGACGAAGGTCGGCGGCGCGGTTTCGGCCTGGGTAAGGTAGAAGAACTTGGCACGTACCCGTTTGACCACCGGCGGCTGATGGCGGGTGAGCACCTCTTCCATGGCCCGGTTGAGGCGGCCCGTGGAGATGCGCACCTGGCATTCCTCATGAATCTTCCGGGCCAGGGGCAGGATCTTTTTGAGGCCCGTGCCGGTCCGGGCCGAAACCGCCAGGATGGGCACATGCCCGCAAAAGGCCAGGGTTTCGGTTATGTTTTTTTTGAGGGCGGCCAGGGCGGCGGGCGGTATCAGGTCACATTTGTTGATCAGAACCATGAAGGGAGTCTTGCGTGTGTCCAGCATGTCCATGAGCCGTTTGTCCTGCTGGCTGACGCCTTCGGTGGCGTCCAGGGTGAGCAGGGTCACGTCGGCCTTGGTGCTGGATTTGATGGCCGCGTTGACCGAATATTTTTCCACGCTGTCCGTGATTCTGGTGCGGCGGCGTACTCCGGCGGTGTCCACAAAGACGTAGTCCTGCCCGTCGCGCCTGAAGCGCACGTCCACGCTGTCGCGTGTGGTGCCGGCCACGTCGGAGACGATCATCCGTTCTTCCCCGGCCAGAGCGTTGATCAGGGAGGACTTGCCCGCGTTGGGCCGTCCCAGCATGGCCAGGCGCAGGGCCGGGGGCGCCGGGGGCTCGACAGCGCCTTCGGGCAGCAGGGCGGCCAGATCCTCGCACAGGGCGTTGATGTTGTAACCGTGCTCGGCGGAAACGGGCAGCAGGGGAAAGCCAAGGCTGTGGAATTCAGCCATCTGCAGGTCCTCGCGCTCCTCGCCGTCCACCTTGTTGACCACGCAGAGCGTGGGCAGGCCCATGCGCCGGATATGCGCGGCCAGATGTTCGTCCAGGGGCAGAAGGCCGTCGCGCCCGTCCACCACGAAAGCCACGGCGGCGGCCCCGGCCAGCGCGGCCTCGGCCTGGGTCAGAATGTCCCGCTCAAAGCCGCGGATGCCTTCGGGGCCTTCGGTCACGGCGGCGTGCGCGTCCAGGGTGATGCCGCCGGTATCCACAATGCCGAAGGAGGGCAGGTCCTTGCGGCGCACCACGCCTTCCATGCGGTCGCGCGTGACGCCGGGCCTGTCATGGGTGATGGCCCGGTTGCTGCGGATCAGACGGTTGAACAGGGTGGATTTGCCCACATTGGGACGACCCACCAGGACGATGTAGGGAAGAGAATCGGACACGGCGTTACCTTGTTCCGGCGGCGCTGAAGGCCGCCTATATTTTAATGTAAGATGTTCTAATTATCCTCATTCATGGCCAAAGGAAAGGCCTTGTCATCGAGAAGTCCCGGACAGAGCCAAGTGACTTTTCAAAATTGCTTTGCTCCGGCGGCTGCGAAAGCAGAGGCCCACGTCCGAATGCAAGGCGCCTTTAACCGTTCGCGAGCAAAGCGAGCGTTGCTTTAGCTGTAGGCGACGCAGGAGCCGTACAGATGCTTCAAGCGTTGTGACGCAGGAAACTACGCTTGAAGACAGCATGCGTAACGATACAGTTTATTCTGTGCAATCGCTGTCGCCATCCGTAGCGTTGCTGTCCTTAGCCGTACGGCTCCTTTGTCGCCTACGGCTAAAGCACTGCGGCCAACGGCTGCCGCAAGGACAGCACAACGGCGTCAACGTTGAGAATGTCAATTCTCGACGTTAATCTGCCCTTGGTGTTCTGCCGGGACGGGCATGACTTCCGGCAGGACGCCCACGGCATGCTCTGCGTCCCAGTCCGGCAGGCAGGCGAAAATCCGCCCTCCGGGCAGGATCACGCGCAGGGCGTGCAGGTACATGGGACACGCCCCAACGCGCTGTTCCGGTGGTCCGTATTTGACGTCGCCCAGCACGGGATGCCCCAGGCTCGCCAGCTGCACTCTGATCTGATGCGTCCTGCCCGTGAACAGGCGGATCAGCAGCAGGCTTTCGTTCTCACATATGCGCAGGGGCCGGGCCAGGCACAGGGCTTCCAGGGCGCGTTCCTCCCCGGCGGCGGTGAGCACGGTCCGCATCTTTTCAAAGCCGCGTTCCAGGCCCTTGCGCAACTGGTGACGCAGCAGGCGGGCTTCGGGCCAGGGCCAGCGTCCGCGCACCCAGACCACGTATTCCTTGATCAGGCTCCGTTGGCGGATGGCCTCCTGGAGCTCGCGCAAAGCCGAGAACGTGGCGGCCACCAGCAGAATGCCGGAGGTGTCCTTGTCCAGCCGGTGGGCGGGCGTGGGTTTGAAGGCGGCCTGGGCGTAGTGGTCGGCCAGACGGGTAGCCAGACTGTCACTGTGCCCGGTGCCCGGATGCGTGGGGAGGCCGGCGGGCTTGAACAGCGCCCAGACCGGGCCTTCCGCGCCCACCACGGGCGGCAGGGGCGCGGACGCTTCCAGAGACGGGGGGCGCGCCGGAGGCTCGGGGACCGCGTCCGTCGTCCTGACCGGCGCGGCTCCGCTCTGGGCCGCCATTTTCAGGGCAAAGGGCGGCAGGCGGACCACATCGCCGGTCTTTACGCGCACAAAGGGTTTGCAGCGGCCGCCGTTGAGGCGCACTTGGCCGGTGCGGATCCAGCGGTGCAGCAGGGTCGGCGGCAGATTGAGCCGCCGTTGCAGGAACTGAAGTATTTTCTGCCCGCTTTCCGCTTGGCCCACCATGGGGCTGTCCTGACTGTCAGGAGCGGGGTCGGGATCTGAGGGGGTATCGTCCGATGGCATGACCGGATTGTGGCCCAAAGGCGCGCCCGCCGTCAAGAGGGCCTGCGCACCGGGCCAGGGCAATCGAATGAACGGGATGAGCTTTGTGCCCAAAGCGAAAGAGAAAAATACTCTTGCGTCAGCCTTTCTGTAATTTTGCGGTTATTTTACAAAATCCGCCTTTCCCACACGCGGCGCGTCAGATGTAGCGGCAGTCCTCAAGGCAGACGGTCACATTTTTATTGCGCTCGATCCATTCCTTGATTTTTTCATGGGCCGCGCCGCGCTGGGCGTGCTTTTGACGCAGCATTTCCCTGTCGGCCTCCACCAGAGTCCGGGAAAGCGGCATGTCCGCGCTTTTCACGCTGGCGCAGCCGAAGGCCAGAAGCAGGGGCATGGTGTCGGGCGCGCTGTTGTGCTCCTCAAAGGTGCGTTGAAGCTCGAACAGGATTTTCAGGGCGGTTTCTTCGGGGCAGCTTGGGAGCAGAATGGTGAATTCGTCGCCGCCCATGCGGGCGATGCAGTCCGTGGCCCGCAGGGAGCGGCGCAGCAGCAGGGCCGTGTCCGCCAACAATGTGTCGCCGGTGGCGTGGCCCAGGTAGTCGTTGATCAGTTTGAGCCCGTTGACGTCGCAGGCGATGACGCTCACCGGGCGGATATGGTTCTGCTCGATGCGCTCCACTTCCATATTGAAAAAAGTGCGGCTGCGCAGGCCGGTGAGGGCGTCGTTTCTGACCAGGTCTTCCAGCTTGGCCCTGTCGCCCTGGGTGGTGGTAATGTCCGTATGCAGCCCCACAAGGCGCGTGGCCCTGCCCTTGGCGTCGCGATGGGTCACATAGCCGCGCCCCAGTATCCAGGCCCAGGTGCCGTCGGCGCGCATCAGCCGGTAGGTGCATTCAAAGGAATCGCCGTAGCGCGGCGACTCCACCAGAGCCGCCTGCGGCGGCACGATTTTGTGGATGTCGTCCGGATGGATCTTCTTTTTCCAGGTTTCAAGATCACCGGCAAACTGTTCCGCCGTATATCCCAGCATGGAGAGATAGCGCGGGCTGTAATAGACTTCGTCAGTGGCGGCGTCCCAATCCCAGAGGCCGTCGCCTGCGGCGTTGATGGCCAGCAGCAGGCGGCCCGCGTCCTGGGAGCTGTCCCGCGCCGGGGCGCTGGTGGCGTCGATGCGTTGCAGGCTGCCGGCCAGCTCCCTGGCGTGGCCGTCGGCGTCGCGTTCCAGGACGGTGCCGTGCAGGGCGAAGCGCGCGTATTCGCCGTTTTCCAGGCGGATGCGCAGCACGTCCTCAATGCTGTCGCCCCACTGGGGCAGTTCCAGAGTGAGTTGATAGCGGCAGTTTGAGGCGATACCTTCTTCCGGGTGCAGACGTTGTCGCCACTGTTCCGGACTGATGACCATCGGCCGAGGGTCGGCATAGCCGAGCAGGGCGCAACAGCGGCTGTCCATGCGGATGGTCCGCTCCGTCAGGGAGCACTGCCAGTAGCCCGTGTCCGGCGTAACCGCGCCGGTAGTCACGGAGGGGCGGTAGGCCAGGGTTTCGGAGACGCTGTACTGGCCGACGCCGCGCACGGCGCGGCCTTCGTTATTCCGTTCCACAATCAGCAGGCCGGCGCGTACGAGCAGGTCGTCAAAGGGGTAGACCAGTTCCAGCATGGGCCCGCTGGCTCCGCTCAGCACGCCTTCCAGCAACTCGTGCAGCGAGGGCAGACAGTCCGGCGGAATGTGCGCCGCAAAAGCCGCCATGGTGGGCGGAACATCTTTTTCAAGACGCAGCTTGCGGCGGGCGCCCTCGCTCAGAAAAAGCGCGTCCGTGGGAATATGCCATTCCCACAACGGGTCGGGCGAGCCGAGTTGTATCTGGCAGCCTATGGGGCGGGGCGAGTGGACCATGACAGGAACCTCTTCCGGCTTTGGAGGACAGGGTAACGAAGGGGCAACTTTCTATCGTAAACTTCCGCGCCGGGCAAGCCTTCAGAGACTCTATTTCGCGGAACAGGACGATTATCGCAACGACTATGGGACTTATATCCCAATACTATGCGTAAAAGGCGTTCGAGTCCAGAAAAGAATTACAGAACAGTCGATAAGACGCCGGGCTACAGGGGGCCGCTTGCGGACATCGAGAGCAACTATGCGGCGTTAGAACATTTCAAAGTTGAAATGCGAGGCGGCGGGGATTCAGCCGAAAACCGCGGTGCTCGGCTGAATGAATCGTTAAAACGCGAGGCGTTTCAAAGGGAATCCACTCTAATGTTCGTGGGGTTCGTTGCCCAGCGGATGCGCGTGCATATGGGCGTGGGCGAAGGAAGGGGCGCAGGAGGTGAGGCGTCCGTCCAGAATGGTCAGATATTCCGTGGAGGTCTGGGCCAGAAAATCCCAGTCGTGGGAAATGGTGATCCGGGCTGTGGAAAGACCGCGCAAGATGTCGATGATCCGTTGGCGCGCGTCGTTGTCCAGACCGTTGGTAGGCTCGTCCAGCAGCAGGGCCTCGGGCCGCATGGCCAGCACCGTGGCCAGGGAGATCAGTTTTTTTTCGCCGCCGGACAAACGGTGGGTGAGGCGCTGCTCAAAACCCGCGAGCCCCAGATTTTCCAGGGTTTCCAAGGCCCGTTGGCGCGCCTCGTCGGGCGTGAGCCCCAGGTTGAGCGGGCCGAAGGCCACGTCTTCCAGCACGGTGGGAAAAAAAAGCTGGTCCTCGGCGTGCTGGAGCACAAAACCCACTTTGCAGCGCAGCTCGCGGAAGTCTTTTTCTGCGCTCAGTATGTGCCCGTGAAAACGGATCAACCCTTGTTGCGGCCGGGCCAGTCCGGTGATGCAGCGGAAAAAAGTGGTCTTGCCGCTGCCGTTGGGGCCGTAGAGGCCGACTTTTTGCGTGGGGAAAAGAGAGAAATTCACATCGCGCAGCACCGTACGAGCCTCGCCCTCACGGGCATAGGCGAAGTGCATCTGTTCCAGGCTGAAGATGGCGGATTCGCAAGCGCCGGAAAGAGGGGTGTCAGACATGCGGGCCTCCTTCATACTCCGTCCAGACAATGCCCGCCAGACAGAGCAGCAGGCCCAGAGCGAACAGCGCGTCCACGGGGCGGGCGCGAAATACGGCCACGGACCGGAAACGGCCCTCGAAGCCGCGCAGCAGCATGGCCTCGCGCACGCGCAAGGAGCGCTCGTAGCTGCGTACCAGCAGGAGACCCAGCAGGGAGGCCAATGTGCGGTAGGTGTGCAGGTTGGTGCGCGGCGTAAAGCCGCGCAGGCGCGCGGCCACGTTGAGCGTCTGCCATTCCGTGGCCAGCACGTGTACATAGCGGCCCGTGAACAGAAAGAGAAAAACCAGTTTCCGGGGGCAGCACAGCCGTTCCATGGCATGGCCCACGGTGGGCGAATCCATGTTGGCGACCAGGGCCAGAAAAACGCAGACAATGGCGTTGGATTTGATGCTCACCAGCAGGGAGAGACGCACGCCCTCGACGCTGACGGCAAAGATGCCCCATTGGGCCAGAATCGCGCCCGGCGTGGTCCAGGGCGTCACGCACCAGAGAAAGAGAATAAAGAGGTTTACTGTCGCCAGCCGTCGCAACAGGGGCAGCAACGGAGGACGGGCAACCGCCAACAGAACCGCCCCCAGGGCCAGACCCAGCCAGCAGGCCGTCAGATTCTGCAAAAGGGCCAGACATACGGCGGTCAGTGCGGCGAGCGCCAGGCGCACGCGCGGGTCAATGGCCTGGAGGGGCGACGGTCGGACAAAGGGCTGGTCGAACACGATGCATTCTTTGTATGCGAATTCTCAATAAAAGTCGCGTGCCGCGATTGGTATCCGCCGCTTGCGGCTCCCCGTCGCATGTTTTCAGTGCGCACGGCAAAAGCCGTCCGTACTGGTCGTTAGAGCAGATTAACTTTGAGATTGTACAATTTCAAAGTGTTGAGGACGCCCGCTCCGGTATTTAGCTAGGCTGTCCTCTACACGCGGCGTCCCTTGAAGTAAAGGCCTATGCCCACCAGCCCCAGAATCCAGCCGATGCCGCCGATGATTTCCTGAATGCCCGGTCCGGCATTGACCTGGGCCGCCAGATCGCGCCGGATGGGTCCCAGCTTGGCGTCCAGAGCGGCGTTGACGATGGCGCGCACCTGGTCCGGCGTGGCGCCCGAAACGGCCTGAGCCGCCGGGACGGAAGGCGCGGCGGTTGTAGCAGGGGCCGCCGCGCCTTCCGTCCCGTTCACCTTTTCCGTGGGGCTTGCCGTGGGTGCGGCCGCGCCGGAAAATTCGGAGGCGTCCATGTCCCATTCGTTCTGATGCCCTTCACCGGCGTTGATCCGGATGCGCAGGCCGTGGCCTTCGCGCGCCGCCTGCGGCACGGGGAAGCTGAACCGTCCCGCGTCGTCGGTGTGGCCTTGCAACAGTTCCTTGCCGTCCACCGCGTCAAAGACGGTAATCAAGCCGTTCTTGACCGGCGAACTGCGGTTGAAGCCGCATTCCACAACCACGTCGCCGCCTTCCAGCCAGGCGAAGATATTGACCCTGTGGGCCAAGGCCGGTGCCGGAGCCAGCAGCGCCGCGGCCAGCACGGCCAGCAGCAGGAGCGGTAAAAGCGCGGCCGCCGGGCGGCATGGGGCGAGGAAGGGAGCGTTGTTCATGGTAAAATTCCTTCGGATGCGGCGGGTTCAGGCGTGCGCGGTCTGGAGCATCTCGGGCCGCACGCGCGCGATAAAGGACACGGTGAACATGGTGATCAGTCCTTCGGCCAGCATGATGGGCAGATGGGCCAGAAGCAGCAGTTGCGCGGCGGCCCAGAAGCCTTCGCTGGTAAAGGCCAGGGCCAGGGCGGTAAGCACGGCGGCCAGGGCCACGCCCAGCGCTCCGCCGCAGAAGGCGGCCGCGCGGATGCCCGCCGGGCCGGGCCAGATGTGGGCGATGCCCCGATAGCAATACCAGGCCAGCACGCTGGAAAAGCCCATGGTAAAGGTGTTCACGCCCAGCACCGTGAGGCCGCCGAATTGGAAGAGCAAAGCCTGCAGGAGCAGCGCCACCAGAATAGCGGGAAAGGCCGCCCAGCCCAGTAGTACGCCCACCAGGCCGTTGAGGATCAGATGGACGCTGGAAAAACCCACGGGCACGTGGATCAGTGAGCCCACAAAAAAAGCCGCTGAAAGAATGCCCACAGTCATCAGCCGGTCATAGTCCAGCCTGCGCAGGCCGATGGCCGTGCCGACCGCCGCCAGGACCGCACCCGCGCCGAGCACGGCGGGGGAAAGAACGCCTTCCGCGATATGCATGCTGTTTCCTTGAAGCAATCCCGCGCCGGACCGGGGAGGGAGCGTTCAGCCCGGCGCGGGATTGCGGCACATCTTTAAGAGCAGTTAACGCCTGAAATGCTCGTCCGCGACAGGCAAAGCCCGCCTGCTCGCATTTCGCGGCAAGGATTTGCAGACCAAATCCTTCTGGCGAAAAACGCGGTTATCGTTGCTGTCGATCCCCGTATGGCTCCGTTGTCGCCAACGGGGACAGCC
>OKSB01000269.1_pt1 | contig 58408 bp, 75 predicted proteins | sample 1601171 | NCBI WGS metagenome assembly OKSB01 (sample SAMEA3541496, study PRJEB24748) | human gut metagenome | biome: human gut; feature: human-associated habitat; material: faeces | place: China | collected 2012 | reverse complement strand
TGGCGGCGGCCGTGGTTCCCGCTGCGGCTCCCGCCGCGCCAGCACCGGCCATCCCCGCCGCTCCGGCTGCTCCGGCCGCAGTTCCTGCCATACCCGCCGCCGAGGCACCCGACACGGCAGCCCCGGTAGCGGCGGCTCCGCCCGTAGCCATGTTTTGCGCCGCCCCAGCCACAAGAGGAGCCGACTGCAAGGCCGTGGCCGCCGGAGTTGCGGCCGCCGTCGCGGCTCCAAGCCCTTCCGCCCCCATGCTGCCGCCGATGCCTTGTGCGATCCCGGCTTTTGCGGCCTCCGCGCCGGTGGCCATGGCCTGGGCGGCCCCGGTGGCCGCCGCATTGGTAGGGGCGGAAAACATATCGCCCAAGGCGTGATAAAGAGCCTTCGAGGTTCCGGGTTCCATGTATTCGGCGGCCTGCATCCCGGCCCATGCGCCGCCTATGCCGGAGGCAAGCCCACCACCCAGCGTTTTTTCCGGTTCGTGATATTTTGTTTCGGTCTTTTTGGTCATGCTCGCCGCAGTTCCGGCGGCGTTGCCCATGGCCGAAACTGCGGCGGTGTACGGGCTCTGTGTCCTGTATAAAGGCATGGTGCGCCTCCTATCCGTTCATGAAGCCCAGGCCCTGCAAAATGCCGCCTGTCGCGTTGAATCCCGCCGCCTTGGTCAGCCGGTCATAATTTTCCTGCTCGGCTCCCACGCGGGCCTGCGTCCGCGCTCCCGCAAGCTGCGCTGCCTTCTGTGTATCCAGGGTGGCCTGAATCCCCTGGAAGCGGCCGGAATTGGGATTGACGCCCATGCGGGCGGCGGCACGGGCCGTGGTCGCGTTCACGTCCTTCCATGCGTTGGCCGTGTCCGCCGTGGCTAGGGCCATGCGCTCGTTCACGTCCACGCCCTGCGTCGAGGCGGACAGAAACTTTTGGGCGGCCTCGGTCTGCTGCGGCAACAGTTGTGTGGCCGCCGTCAACTGGTTCTTGTACAGATTGGTTTCCAGAGGCAGCAGTTCCAGGTTGGCCTGGGCCTGCGCAATTTCATAGGGCTTGTAGTATTGCTGCCACATGCCGAAGTATTCGCGCGCCCATGCTTGTTGCTCTTCCGAGAGCGTCGCCATGCGGGCGTTATAGGCGTAGTCCACGCTGTTGACCGTGCTGCCTCCGCCGCCGCCCTTGCACTCGGTAACCGGCCCGGTCCACTCAAAGCCTTCCTGCTCCAGCACCGCGCCCGTTCCCATATCGATTACAACGCGGGTATAAATCATGCGTCCCATACGGCCTCCATGACTTCTCCGTCCTTCACACCCATGCCTTCCCGTGTCGCCGCCACCGCCACGGCGGCCACCGATGTCCTTGTGTCCGCCATGTAGAGAAAGTCGGGAATCGTGCCCACCATGCCGCACCCGCATTCGAGCGCGAATTTCCACGAGAGAGGATTGCTCTGCGGAGTAATCCCGACAATGCAATCAAACAGGTAGCCGTCGGCGTCCCGCATAGAAAGCGCGTACCGGAAGTAGCGGCGCCCCATGGGCACACTGTTTCTGTGCCCCCAAAATTTGCGGAAAAAAGTGAAATGCCCGCGCGCGGCCCGGCCCTCGATGGCGTTGAGCCACGTAAAGCAGGCCACTTCTTCTCCGGCCATAATCACAAAGGGCAGGGAGCCGGGCCGCAGCACGTCAGCGAGAAATTCTTCTCTGGTCCGAACGGTCCCGTCATAGAAAACGCGCGGCAGCAAGCCCTCGGCGGTCATTTTGTCGAAAACATGCCCGAGCAGGCCCGGTGTGCTGGATTGTTGCGCGTCGAGATAAAGGATGGCGTGTTTCATTGTGCGTACCCTATGGCGGCCCACTCAAAGTCTCCGGCCGCGTCAAATTCCCATTGTCCAGTTCCTTCGCCCCCTTCCTCCGCAATTTCACGGAGGTCGGCCACGCCGACGCGAACCGGGCTCTTCACCTGTTCCTCTTCCTGAATCGAAGGCAAAGAAAAAGCCGTCATTGCGACGAGAGGGGCGGCGGCCCAAATGCCGGGCAGGGAGACGGTTTCTCCATCCCTGGCTGTCCCGGAAACCCATACGGGTAGCACCCCGGCCGCCAATTTGGAGACGGTCACAACCCCGGCCGCGAGCGCCGCTTCGGTCACGGCCCCGGCCTGAATAGCCTTGTTCGTCACCGCGCTCGGCGCCAGCTTGCCAGCCGTGACGCATCCGTCCGCCAGCTTGGAGGAGGTGACAACCTTGTCGGCCAGATGCCGGTTCAGGACCGTCGCCTGTCCGATGCTGGCCGTGGCCGTTCCGGTGCGCACGGAACCGTCCGAGACGCGCAGCGCTCTATCCGAGCCGCGCGACAGGCCTGAGAGGCCGAGCAAAATGCCGTGCATGGACTGCAGGTAGGTGGTGAGTTCGCGCCCTAATCCCCTGGGGATGGAGGGGAGTCCCCGATCATTGCCCATATTCAACCCCCTCGACGCTGCCGCCCAGGCGCGCTTCATACACTGTAGCCGTGCCGCGCAACTCCAGACTCCACAGCTTTTCCGCCTTGCTCGTGGGCAGGCGTTTTGCCCGGCTGTCCGTCAGACGCAACCGCGCTCGCGGCCACTGTCCGTCCGGACCGAACAGCGAGACGCTTACGGCGTTTTTACAGGTCTGATCCCCTTCCACGCGCACGGCCGCCGGGCAGGTAAGCGCGGAGGTAAAAAACGGCTTGGAACGCCATTGATACGGCAGGGGGCCGCCCGCCTCCCACTGGTAGACGGCGCTCCCCTCGGGCGTGTCGATGGAAAGGTACACGCAATCGTCCTCGGAATGATGGTAGACGCTCCGCACCGCCCATTCTTCCGGCAGTTGCACGCGCACCACGTCTTTCGCGCCGACGCTGAACAGCAAGCCATGGTTGGTTCCGGCGAAGAACGCCACATAGCGGCCGTCATGCACCGTGCCCATGAGGGTGTCGGGTTGCAGTGCCTGCCATTGCTCCCGCGTGAACGTCTGGCCGGTGAGCAGGGTCTGATTGCCGGAAGTGAACAGCATGAGCCCGTCCGGACTCGCGTAGACCACGCCGCCCGGCAGATTGCCCACGGAGCGGGCGGAAACGCATGCCTGTTCAATGGGCAGGTGAGTGATTTGCAGACTTTCCGGTTCCGAGCCTGCGGCGAGGTAAGGCCGCCCCGTGGTGAGCACAATGATGGTGCCGTCCACATAGCCCAGGGCCACTATGGTATCCTCGGTTGTCAGCCGGTAGGCTGTGGGAAAGGCGTAGGCGATGAACGGCTCGCTCACCAGCAATTCATTGCCCCGAAAGCAGGCATAGAGCCCGTTGTCGGTATGAATCAGCCCGCGCGCGTCGTCGGGAATGCAGTCCCATGCGGACGTTTGCAACACGTCCGAGGAAAGGTCCGCATCGTGAACCGTGTCCACATATTCTTCAACCGGAACTTCAAGTTCTGTTAAGAAATGAAACTCGCTGGTTTTGGTGCCGGATGCCGTGCGGTACAAGCGGATATGGGTGACCGTCAGCCCTTCCAGGTCTGGAATTTCAAAACCGCTCAGGGTCACGCCGTCGCCATCCAGCACGTCCACCACGTCCGACGCGGGAGAGGGGGCCGACTCCTGTTTGAATATCCCATCGGCAAGCGACTGGACCAGCGTATAGCAGTAGGCCGAGGAACGGCTAATGCCGCTGTCCGTGGGCGAGGTTTCCGGTTCCTCGGTTGTTTCGGCAAAAACCGCCACGCTCACGTTGTCCTCCTGAATGGCGGCGAGAGTGTCTTCGTACCCGTATCGCGGAGGTATCTGGCCTTCCGTATTCGCGCCCCAGGCGTAACAGGCCACGGTTTTTTCCACCGCTCCCTTGGCGGCGGCCACAACCGGCGCCGCATCGGGCCGGGGCACGCCCAGGCGGTGGATGCCGCCCCCGGCCAGATACTGCGTGGGGTACGGCCGGTCGCCGGTGATGAACAGATGTCCCAGAGGCGTCTCGCCCGCAATGTCCGTGACGGAGGATTTCACCACGTCCACAGCGCCAGGCCAGGAAAGCCAGCCGTCCGTGGCGTGCTTGAAAATCGTTTGCGAGGACTCCGCCAGATCGGCAACTTTCTTCGGCCCTGCCAAAGGTTCCAGACTGCCGCGCTGCAACTGGCAGTTGACGGCCACGCTCGCCTGCGTGGTTTCCAGCAGACGTGGCGTGGTGCGCGGAACTTCGCCGCCAAAGGTGGGAATGGTGATGGAGGCCATCAATAATTCTCCCTGTCGTAAGGGGCCGTGGTGGGCTTTTCCAGTTTGTCGAGCCTGTTTCGGATGTCTCCCAGACCGGGGATGCTGACGGAGCAGCTCACGTTCACCGAGCCGTCAAATCTCACTTTCCCGCTCACGTCGCCCGTAAAGGTCAAGGTCATGGGATAGGTGAGTCGGAGCGCCGTATCGGCCCGCTTGGCGTGGGTGGCCTCGGCCACTTCTTCGGCCAGCGTCCCATCGTCGTTGCGGGTCACGTCCAGCCGCCGCCAGGGCGTCCATTCTCCTCCGTTCGGGGCGGAGCGCGCCCAAATTTCTGTCTTTTTTGTGTTGACGCGCACCTGCACAGGAACCTTGTCGCTGCCCACAAAATGAAGGCCGTAGTAGTACATGTGGGGCCTCACTCTTTTTTCAAAACCAGTTCGGAAAGCGCGCTATCAACCGTTCTGCGCGCCTTGCAATGCCGCGTGTAGCCCAGAAAGGACATGACGCGCGCCCGGACAAAAGGAACGTCAACTTCTCCCTCGGCATAGAGCCGCCGCAGCAGGCGGAACTTGCGCCGGGCGCGACGGATGTTCCGCTTCCGGGGCAAGCGGAACGTTGTCCAATGCCGGTATCCGGCAAAATCCGTTCCGTGCGAGGCCGGAAAAACCGCCGTCTTCGGGTTCAGACGTAGCCGCAACCGCTCCCACAGCACCGCCTCGACTTTGGTCAGAATCTCCTGGAGCCGCCGCTTGTCGGTGTCCACGATGACAAAATCATCCATGTATCTGACGTACCAGCGCACGCCCAACTCGTCTTTGACGTAGTGGTCAAGAACGTCCAGATAGGCGTTGGCGAACAGTTGAGAGGTCAGGGCGCCGATGGGCAGGCCGCAGTCCTCAAAACCGTTCTCGCGTACAATCCGCTCCATAAGCCACAGCGCACCCTCGTCGCTCACGGTGCGGGCCAGAACGGACATGAGAATGTCGTGGTTGATGTTCGGGAAATATTTGCTGATGTCGGCTTTCAAGACGTAGACGCGCCGCCGTTCTCGCGTCGCTCTCATGGCCGCACAGCGCAAAAAATGTGTCAGCCGTTTCCCGGCGGCCAAAGTCCCCCGGCCTTTGCGGCAGGCGTAGCTGTCGTGGATGAACCGCTTTTCAAACGCGGGATTGATTACCCGGACCAGTGCGTGATGAACTATCCTGTCCGCAAAAGGCGGGGCCTGAATAAGCCGCATCTTCGGCTCGCTGACAAAAAACTCTCGCCATGGCCCCGGCTTCCATGTCCGGTGCAGGAGCTCTCCCTGGATGCCGAAGAGGTTTTCTTCCACGCTGCTGCCGAACTTCAGGACGGGCAGGTGAAACCTCTTCCCGCGCTTCGCCTCTTCCCATGCCGCCACGAGGTTTTCAAAGCTGATAATCCGCTGCCATATATCTTTCAGCGTCTTGGCCATAGTGCCTCCCGTGTTGTGGGTGGGACCGGCCGCGTTCGTCGCCTACCGGCCGCCGGTCCCCGTGTTGTTGTTTTCCCGGCGCTGTTGGCCGAGAGGGATAACAGCCCCAAATAAAGCACTGGATGGATGCCCGTGAGCGTCCGCCTTCTGGCTGAGGCCCTATTTGCGAGGCGGCAACCGATGTTCGCGTTCAGGTTCGACGCCGTGTTAGCGAAGTTGAGCATGAAGAGGCCCGCAGCGGAGCCGTTGCCCCAATTGCCACCGGAGTACAGGCTGTTACCCTATATCGCTTATCTCCTGCCTTTCGGCTGGGGATTGGTGCGCGCGGCTGGCTCGGATGTCTCGGCGCCTCCTTGGGCGGCCCGCACGTTCTTCAACCATGCGCCGAGCATTTTGCCTATTTCTCCTATCTTCGCAGCCCACACTTCATATCGCTTCATGTCGATGTATTGCAGTTTCACGGATTCGCGCACCAGGGAACGCAGCAGTTCTATTTCGATGTCCAGGTCTTCAAGCGTGGTTTTCTTGTAGTACCGTTTGGCTGCCCGTATCAGCAGCCGTTTGATTTCCGTAAGCGCGGTCCTGATTTCCGCAGCCAGGAGGAATTTCTCGTACTTCGGGAACTGTCGTAGCGCGATTCGCGAATAGGCGCTTACCTCTTCCAGCTTTTCCAACATCGCCAAACTTTCAAAGGCCATGGCTCTCCCTGTAACCCCGCATGAGGGCAGTTGCGGTCTTACGGGCCGCAATACAAAGGTTTTACGACGAGCAGCAACGTTCTTCCGGGGGAAGTTGACGCCCCCTCCACTCGCTCTCGTAGCTGACGCGGCAATGGTCGGTATCGCCCCAGCAGTGGGCCAGCGCGTCCACCAGTAGTCGCGGCCAGCGCCGGATACCTGCCAGTTCCCAACGCCAGCAATGAGCACTGATGCTCTCGTCCGCCCACCAGAAGCCAGCCGGGCGCGGCAGCAGGTAGAGCAGACTCAGAATTGACAGGATGAAGCCGATGAGCGCATTCAAGCCCTGGTCAACGGCAATCAGAAACTGCTTGCCGTTGTGCCGGAACGCCGCCCAGCGCGGGGCAAGACGCCGGTCCCATTTCACGCCGCGCCTCCGGGCAGGCTGTAGCTGACGGCCAGCACCTGCGCCTCCTCAACGCTCGCGCAGGCGTCCAGGGCGTCTTCCATGCGCTGGCGCTGGCCGATGAGCGCGCCGGAGGCCGCCGAAAAGGCGGCGGCTTTCCCCAGCACGCGGGCGGCCAGATCGTCCAGGGCAATGCCGCGTGCGTCGGCCAGAGGTGACAGCAGCGGGCAGACCGCCGAGGCGTCGGCCTGACGGGCTTCGGCTTCCTGCTTCTGCTGGTCGAAGGTCAGGCGTTCCGTGTCCGGATACGTCGCCGTCAGTCTCTGCAGGGCCGCTTCACACTTGTCATTGATTTCCGCCAGCTTGAGGGCTTTGGCATTGGCAAGCCCGGCCAGCATGGTCTTGCTGTGTACGCCGTTCTCGGTCTTAGGCATGGCATTCCGCTCCATCGTAGGTTTCCATGGTCTTCAGGAGTAAACCGCCCCCGTCCGCGCCGTTGTTTTCAAGCCGGGCGTGGCAGAGCAGCCGGGCCTCGCCCACCGCGCAGCCTGGCTCCGGCTCGATTTCCGTGTCCTGCCAGACGCCGATGTAGTAGCCGTCCTCGCTGTATTCGACGGGCACCCGGTACAGCTTGGCGTGTCCAGCCCCGGTTCCGGGGTAATCCGTCTCAAAACTCGCGCCGTTGTGGGAAAAAATGATTTTCATGATGAAAAATCCTTTTTGAAAAGAGCCGCCTGCGGCGGCAGGATGGAAAGTCGCGGGCCAGCTCCGCTGGCCGCTCCGTCGCCGCTGCGCGGCCGGCGGCCCGGACAGGAGCCAGGGTATCAGTACCCAGGTTACACCTTTGCGAGGCGGCAACCGACGCTCGCGTGCAGGGTCGACGCCGCGTCAGCGAAGTCGAGCATGAAGAGGCCCGCAGCGGAGCCGTAGCCCCAATCGCCACCGGAGTAACAAACGCCGTTCGGGCTGGCCCCGTAGTGATTGTCGGCATAGGTGCCGTTGGTTTCCGTGGGGTCGCCGCTTTTCGGGATGAAGACATCGCCCATGTCGTAGCCGTCTGCCACATCGCTGAACATTTCCGTAATCCAGCCCGTGTAGCCCTGACTGCTGTTGTAAACGGTCATGGCGAGATTGGTGGAAACATAGGCGCGCGTGCCGTCATTGCGGTAAATTTCAAGGCGCCGGTTGGTATCGGCCCGTATCCCGTCCACCATCTCCCAGACATTGCCGTAAAGACCATAGAAGCCGCGCCAGGGCGTATGGTTGGCCGCGCTGTCCACCGTGACGGCGCCGCTCCCGGCCACATGTCCCATGCCCAGCACAGACTGCATGTCGGGAGTGGCGAACTCGGCCAGCATGAGCAATTTCACAGCGTCCGTCTGGTAGATGTCCTGCATCATGAAGCCGCTCACCCCGTTTACGTTGCGCGCGGCGCACAGGCCCTTGAACGTGGAAAAGTCCTTGCTGACGGCGGGATACACGCCATGCACGGACTGGCATTTGGTGTTGGTGCTGTCCATGCTGGCCTTGTAGCAGCCGAGCAGGTAATAGGGGATTTCCTGCCCGTTATTCATGAATGCCGGATGCACATGATAGCCGTCCAGGCGCGTGGGCGAGATGAAGGTAATCTTGCTGCCCGCAAGACTACCGGAGGCAGGCATGTCGTGCTTGACGTAGAACTTGGGCACGCGGTTCATGACCTGTCCGTCCACCAGCACGCGCTCGATGCCGCCGTACACCGGGTGACGGTCGAAATAGGAGGTCTTGAGACTGAGCGGCTCTCCCTCTTTGTCGCAGTGGAACCACAGCCCGGCACCGCCGCCGATCTTGAGTCGGGCAATGCCGAACACGGGATCGGTGCTGCCGACAATGATGTCTGCCACGGCGTCGGATGCCGCTTTCTGACCCTCGGCCTGGGCGATGGACACAACCGCAGCCCGGAACGGACTTTCAGGCTTGTCGATGCCATGTGCGTTGGCTTTTGCTTCATGCCCGGCAACGGCCGTGTTCACGGCTTCCTGCGTCACACCGTCCACACCGTCACGCCCGGGCGTTCCCGGTTCCCCGGGGTCGCCCTTGTCCCCTTTTTCGCCTTTGAGGTCCACGCCGCGTTCCGGCCAGGAACCGTCCGCGTTCTGGAATTTCAGGGCCGTCCCGTCCCACTGGTGTTCGGGAGCGGGACCGGGATCGCCTTTCTTGCCCTGGGGACCGCCCGCCGGGCCGGGTGCTCCGGGAGCACCGTCCTGTCCAGGGTCGCCCTTGTCGCCCTTGGCGCCCTTCAAGTCGACACCTGCCTCCGGCCAGGAGCCGTCAGGCTTCTGAACTTTGAGAGAGGTGCCGTCCCACTGGTGGTCCGGCATGGGACCGGCCGCGCCGGGAATGCCGGGCTCGCCTTTCTCGCCGGGGTCGCCTTTCTCGCCGGGCGCGCCCCGTTCGCCCTTCAGGTTTACGGGCTCGGTGGCAATCGAACCGTCCGTGCTGGCAAAGACCAGACTCGTGCCGTTCCACAAGGGCTTGGGCACGGCCTTGGTGATGTTGGCCCTCGTTTCCGCTCCGTGGGCGTCGGGGTCGGAAAGATGGGCGACAACCTTCTCTCTGCCCTCAATCAAGGTCTGCTGGGCATCCTGCAAGGCGGTCAAGGTTTTGCTGACTTCGTTCAGCACATCGGCCGTGTTCGCGCCAGCATCGGGGGTGCTCCCGCTGGGAGTCTCGGTGGGAGTCGTGGTGGTATCGCTCATGGATGCGCTCCTGTGCGTATTTGTTATGGTTTCCGGGCGGAGCCAAAAGCCCCGTCCGACTGGCCGGACGCACCCGGCGGGGGCGCGGTGCCTGCCGCCGGAACCGGGGGAAGTTCCGGCGGCACCGGCTGTCCGGTCAGTTCCCTCCCGCAGCCCGCATTTCCATGCAGGTCACGCGGTCGGAAAGTTGTGCGAATTGCCCTTGCGTCTGCGCCGTGGTCAGTTCGTTTTGCAGCCCGGCCAAGGCGGATTTGGTGAATCTGTCGGAGAGGGTCACGAGTTCCGTGGCCATGCGCGCCACGCTCGTTTCCGCGTTGAACTCGTGTTCCAACTTCCCGGCAAATTCGGCCGCCCGCAGGGCCGCGCCATCGGCCTGGCTCGCTGCGGTTGTGGCGCGTTCGGCTTCCGCCTGCGCTGCGGCGGCGGAAACACCCGCCGCCGTGGAGGACTGTTCCGCACGCCCGGCCGCGTCTGTGGCCGTGGCCGTGGCCGCATCGACGGCAGCCGAAACAATCCGGTCGGTCACGATACCGGCGGCGGCTCCGGCAATGGCTGCGTCAAGGTCGGCCGTCACCTCGTCCACATGCGTCCTGTGCTCCGCCACGGCTTGTTTGGCATCCAGCGCCATCTTGGCGCTTTCATCGGCGCCCTTCGCGCTGGCCCCGGCGGCTGCGGCCTGTTTTCCGGCGACATCAGCGGCATCCTTGGCGATGGTGGCATTTTTGCCCACGGAATCAGCCACGGCCTCTGCCCGCTGGGCGTCGGCCCTGGCGCAATCTCCCGCGCTTTCGGCGCGTTGGGCGGCGGCCAGGGCGTCATCCCGATACCGCTCCATGCCTTGGGATGCCTGTTCCGCGCGTGTGGCGCACCCGCACGCCTTGGTGGCGGAGTCCTGGGCGGAGGCCGACGAGCAGCCCGCGCGCTTCGCGGCCGTCAGGGCTCGTTCGGTCAGGTTTTCAAAGTCCTCTCCAAAAAGCGCCGCTTCCTCTCGCAAGGCCGCGAGGCCGCTGCTTCGCGCGCCGTCAATGTCCCCAACAGCATGTTCCCGCGCCTCGGCCACGGTATTCACCGCATTGGTCTGGGCGTCGGACGCGGTTTTGGAAATCTCGTTCAGGACGTCACCGGAACGGAGTTCAATGGCCTGCAGGGCGTCGGCCTTGTATTGCGTGATGCAGGTTATGGCGTCCTTCGTCAGCCGGGCCGCCGTCCGCTCCGTCCGGTCCACCACCGTGTGCTCGAACGTGCTGATGGTGTCGGCAACGCCGTCCGTCATTTCCTGGGCGCGCCGCTCGTGTCCCTGGGCCTGCCGGGCGGCTTCTTGGGCCGCTCCCTTGGCTGCGTCGGCTTGGTCCGCTATGCCGTTCAAACCGGTTTCCATGGCCGCGACAGCCTCTTTGGTGCTCTCGGCCGCCGCTGCGTGCCTCCCGGCCTCCGCCGCGTAGGCGGCCACCTCGGACGTGATGACCTGTCCCGATCCACGCTGCTCATAGGGCGGCAGTTCGGCAATGTCGTGCAGGTTGCAGTCAGAATTGGGCACGGTAGCGTGGTAGCGCAGGCTGTGCAGGGGCGGCAGGTGGCTCGGGTGTTTCCCTCCGCTGACCTGGCAGGTTTCAGGGAAGGTCACCGTCACCATGTACTCGCTGGACTCCGTACCCAGCTCGTTGGGCCAGACCTTGAGCACGGCGCGGCCCTGCGGGTCCGTTTCGGCGCGCGCTTCACGGGGCACAATCAGGCCGCAATACCGTTCTACAGTCGTCAGGCGCATCACAATCTGCGCCCGGTGAACGGGGCGGCCCTGCTGGTCGCTTATCCGCGCCGTGACATTGACCAAGGGTATATCCATGGTTTCCTCTCAATCCCCCGAATTGGCATACAGGGTTCCGCCACCATGCCGACGGCGGAAAATCCGCGTCCGGGCGTCGGCGCATCCCTCATTGTAAAGGCCGTTGTGCATGGCCGCGCCCTGGGCGTCCGTCCATTCTATCCGGGCGCCGCTCATGCTCTTGAGCCTGGCCAGCGCCCCGTGGACAATGACATCTCCCCACGCTTCCATGATTTCCGCCGGAAGCGTGGCAGCCGTTCTGGCCGGACGCGCCGTCGCCTCAATGGTGGCCACGGCGTCGTTCTGCGGCGTAAAGCGCAACACAATGTCATAGGGCGACGGAACATAGTCCGCGCGGTCGAGGCGCCGTCCGTCGAGGTACAGGCCCAGCACATCAACCAGCATGGTATCGCGGGGCATGGCCACGGCAATCCGGCATTCCCCGGCCAAGACGCTTTCCGCTAGTACTATGCTCCATGCCCCCGTCTCCTTGCAGAAATCGCCCGCCACCATCTGCACGGCATCAAGAGCCATGCTGCGGGGACAGGGCAGGACTTGCGGCAGGATACGGGGCAAAAGCCCATCCATGCGCTCCATGCGCGTATCGAACGTCATGCGCCGCCTCCGGGAACTGCGGAGCTTTTGGCCTTGGGCCACGCGCCGTCCACTTGCGTTTTGATGCCGAGCAGCGAGCCGTACATCTGCATGTGATACGCGGCCTTCCCTGCGTTGCTGTTCTCGTTGTCGCCGGAAAGAATGCCCGCGAGCACATGGTGTTTCAGGGCTTCCGCGTAGTCATCGGGCACGCCCATCTCCTGGTCCGGACTGACAATGACGGTGGGCGGCGCGCTGTACGTCGCCTCCACCCAGACATCCACGTTCTCCGGCACGCCGGGGTAGACGTAGTAGACAGCCTTGTTGGTCAGGCGGTCATAGGCGTAGTTTTCCACCGTCTCGCCCACCCGGCCCGGGTCGGCCCAGGCCAGCAGTACATCTGGAGATGCCGACACGATGGCCGGGCCGGGCGTTTCGCCGTCCCGCCCCAGATTCCGCACCAGTTCAATCAACATGGTCGCGTCCTGGCTGGCCTCGTGCGGCCTGCGCCGTGGCAGACATTGCCGCATCCCCGGTTCAAGGCGGATGGGTTCAGTGACCGCCGTGATGTCGGGACGCTGCATGGAGACAGCCCGCAGGGCGGCATTGAGGAAGTCGAGCAGACCGATGCGCCCATCGTCTCCACCCTCCCACGGCCAACGGCTTTCAAGCCCTGGCTCCAAGTCCTGCAAGGCCCCGGACACCAGTCGCAACACTTCGGCGGCGCGCATCGTTATCCCTTCACAAATTCGCCCGTGGCCGGGTCGATATGGCCAAGTACGCGGTAGGAAAAGCGTTGCGCCGGTTGAAAGACGATTCTGATTTGGCCTCCCTCATCCACTTCTTCCGGCACCTGCTCCACGGCCAGGTCGAGCACGTCAAGAACGCCCTGCGGCACATCCACGGGCTTGTCGCGCACAATGAGATACTCACGACCGTTCACGCCCACGGTGACAGGGCAGCGGTCCTGCGGGTCTTTGCCGCTGGCGATGACGATCCGCACTTTGCGCTGTGAGTGGAGCTGGCGCCGGATGGCCTCCTCCTGCCGCGAGACTTCCGCATCAAGGGCGTCCGACTGCTCCCTGAGCTTCGCCTCGGCCGCCTCTTTTTCCTCTCTGGCGGCACGGGCCTCGGATTCGGCTTTACGGACCAGGGTTCTGGCCGCCTCGGCTTCCTCTTTGGCGGCCGCGTTTTCGGCTTTGAGCCGTTCCAGTTCAGCCTTCAGCGCATCCGCGTCGGCCGTGTTGGCGGTCTGCGCCGCTTGTTTGGGGTCAGCCATGGGGTATCTCCTCTAGACTTTGGACACGGCCACTTCGGCGCGCGCCATGTAGAAATCGTACAAAATGATGGCGGCGTGGTATGCCTTCCAGCCGATGGTCCCACGCTGCCCCAGCGGGTCACCGCCGCGCGGCTGGCCGGGATTCATGACCATGGGGGTAATGGGCGAGGCGCCGTTCTTGCTACGCGCAAGAGGAATATTGCCGAAAGCGTTTTTCCCGAAAAAGAGCACCGGGTACACGTCCGCGCACGCGCCTTCATTCGATTCAACCGGTTTCCCGGCGGCGGGGGCGGCCCCGGCGTCCAGCCACGGGTCAAGTACCGTCGTGCAGCAGTAGCGCACGCCTTCCACACTGCCGATTTCGCCATCCAAGGGCTTGTAGCTGCCGTATTTTTCGACAGGGACGAAACCGGGCATCTCGCGGATGTCCGCCTCGCAGTCGGTATGGCAGACGGCAAGATACGAGGGTGCGATAGGGGACGTGCCGAAATTAGGCGAGGCGTTCACCACGCTGGTAAGAGGCATGGCAAGCTGGCGCTTGAGCCCCCGCATAACGCGGCGTTGCAAGGCCAGGGTCAGCGGTTGGTTCACGCCCGCGCGGCTGGTGGCGATGACGCCGCCGGTTTCACCGCTGAAATGGACGTTGGTCCCGGCCTGCAATACGCCAATGGTCACCCGCTCCAGCATGATGCCGGACTGCTCACCCAGAATGTCGGAAAATTCAGGGATGAGCGGGTCTTCGTGGGTGTCGGCCAGAACGTCCGTCAGTTCGACGTAATCGCCGTACTGAGCGATGCTCACCTCCAGATCGCGGAATGTGGGCTTGGAAGCGGCGGGGGTCACGCCTTCGGTCAGCGGCTTGGGCTGATTGGGAAGATGCAGATACCCACGAAACTTCATCACCTTACCCGCGTTTTTGGGAAGGGGCTTGGCTTGGCCGAGCCGCGAGACAATCAGCAAGGGCTGGGCACGCTTGAGCAGTTCCTTCGAGAAGTATCCCGCCGTTCTGGGCGAGATGTCGCCTGTGGTCGTCATGGTCATGGGTTAAAACCTCATTTTGGACGGGTTATTGATTGGCATTCCACCCGGCATCGAAATCGTCCTTGTCTCCGACGCCGGTCGGCGCGACAGGCGCGCCTCTTCCCGGGACGGCGAGCGCGCCGGTAGGGTCGGGCTGTTTGCGGCCACCTCCCCGCTCGCGCTCAAATCTGGTGAGCAGCGCGGACACCTGGGCGGGGTCGCGCCCGTTTCGGGCTACCTCCATAAGCTGGGCGGCCTCCGCATACGGCTTGGCGGCTATCCAGTCGAAAACATCCTGCTGATACTTGGCGGCCTCGGCCTTGCGACCGGGGTCGGCAAGCATGGCGGCGTAATCGGGATGGTCCCGCGCAAACATGGCCTTGAACGCCGCATTGTGCGCGTCCCGCGCCTGCTCAAACCGGGCTGTTTCGGCTTCGCGCCGGGCCTGGGCCTGCTGGCGCTGGTATAAAACCTGCTCCGCCCTGTCCTGCGCCAGCTCCGCGCCATACTGTTCGAGCCGTGCCCGGACGCTGGCGCCTTCCGGCGAGTCTTCCAGGGCCAGGGCCGCCGCGTCGGGGTTCAGCGTTTTCAGCGTTTCCATCTCGCCCATGATTTCTTCCGGCACATCCACCGTCTTTACCGGAGCGGAGGCCGGAGTCGGTTGAGGCGCGGACGGAGGAGTAGTTTCAGGTTCGTCGTAACCGCGAAACTTCGTCCCGGAGGGGGGCAGGTCCACCTGCGGCATGGCGGGAGGCGTCTCCGCCGTATCAACCTGCGGCCGTTCCTCCGACCGTAGGTTTTCACCTGCGGACTGTTCCTGCTGTTTCGCAGGGTCCGTATCCCGTCCTTCGTCTTCCCCACCCAACCCGAATCCTTCATCGAACTGGGTTTCGGACTGTTCCTCGGTCTGTATTTCGGGCCTGGCTTGGGCCGCTATCTCGTCCTGCAACTGACTCATATGATTCCCCCTATCCCGCGTTGCGCGGGGTTATGGCGGCAAGCAGGTTCCGGGCTCCAGCGGCCCGGCCTTGCGCCCGCCAGATAGCGATGTTGCCGCCCGCCGATTCCATCTCTTCCTGGGCCTCGGCCAGCTCCGCTTCCAACAAGTCTGTCAGGGCCGTGTACAGCCCCTGGCCGTGCGCTTTTTGCAGGGCGCACGCCGCATCCGCTCTACGGACGCGAATATCCGTCTTCATGCCGCCACTCCTTCCGGCGGTGCGGCCGGGATTCCCGCCTGTCCGCCACTGGCCGCCTGCGCGAGCTGGGCCAGCAAGAGCAACATCTGTTGCTGTATCTGCTCCGGCGTCATGCCCTGGCGCTGCAACTGCTCCATCAAGGCTTCGGTCTGGGCTTGCGCCTGGGCCTGGGCCTGGGCCTGCATTTGCTGCTCTACATACTGCTTGGCCTCTTCCTCGTTGCGTAGAATACGCTCCGCCGGCAGGTCGGTCTGTTCCAGGGCCACTTCCAACAGTTTTGCCGCGCGGATGTATGGCGCAAAGTCCTGGATGCCCATGTAGCTGATGAGAGCCGGAACCTGCTGGGCGCGGACCTCTTTGGCAATCATGCTCTGGCTGCCGGAGGCCACCACCTCGAAGTCTCCCTTGATGTCTTCGCGGGGATTCCACTGCATATTCCAGCGGAACATGGCGCGGATGAACGGCGCGACAATGCAGTCGTCAAAGTCCTTGATGTGGTCCTTGAGCAAAATGTTGGCCGCCCCCATGAGCATGGACAGTCCGGACGCGGTTTTTCCGGCTCCGGCAATGTTGCCGTCACCCTGGTTGAAACGCGGTGTGCTCACTTCGTCCGCGCCTTGCTGCCAGAAATTGGCGAGCGCCAGATTGTGTTCGATGGCCGAGGGCACCGTCACGGCCTGGAACGCCTGCGAAAGGTTCACCCCAGACTTGTTGAACAAGAAAAACCTGTTGGCCTGCATCTCAAGCGGGTCTTCGTCGGGAGCCAGATAGGCCATGTTGATGCCGTAGATGGGACCGGACGAGGCCCCGGCGTTGTCCTGCATGGCGCGCACGGACGCATTGATGCCAGCCTGCGGAGCCCTCAGTTGGTAGGCGATGCCCTCGGGCCAGAAAGATGTGTCGTCCTGTTGGTACGGATAGAAAAAATACGGAATGTCCACGCCTTCCAGAGGGTTGACCATCGCCTTGATGATGTTGTCGCCCAGAAGCCAGACATTGGACGAGTAGACGTTGCTCTGCTGTTCCTCGCTGATGTCCGCTCCTGCGGCGGCCAGTTCACGGCCAGAGAGAAAGCCCCAACGCTCATACACGCGATAACGGTTTTTCAGGGCGACAGACCCGCCGGTGGCGTTGTCCTCGTTGAGGTCGCGGACCTGGCTCTCCCATGTGCTCAACTGCGCGTCGCCGTCCGGGTGCTCGTTGATGTAACGTCGGATGCTTGCGCCGTTGAAACCGGGGAAGTTGGCCAGCTCCAGCAAATCCTTGTCCGTCATCATGTGTAGTTGCCAGACGTAACGGAGTTCTGCGGGCAGGCGAGCGCCGGGATCGGGAAAAATATCCCAGACAGAGACGGCCTCGTGATACGGCCGCAGGTCCGCAGAAAACACCTGTTCGCTCCAGACCGTATTGCCGTTTTCGTCCTTGGTCGGCGCAAAGCGTTTTGTTTCCACGCGCTCCACGAGCGGCCCCTTGAGCACGCCCATGCCGTACAGGCAGGCGCTTTTCACCACAGACCGGCAGTTCTGCTGCCACGAAGGCCGCCGCTGGCCGTTGGCGTTGCATTCGCGGAGCTGGTCATCAATCACCCGCTCCATGGCCGTGGCCCTGTCCTTAGCAATCCTTACCCTGGCGGATGTGGTATCCACCTGTTGAAATGCCTGTTGAAACGCCTCGGCCATGAGGTTTTGGGCGGCCCACATATCCGGGACCGTGTTCTGTGCCTGCAATCCCTGCATGGTCTGACCCATGATTTGCTCTGCGGCCGCGCTGATTTCGTCCTGCATGTCCTGCATGACAACATCGTCGGGCAACATGGGGTCCGGCGTGGGCTCAATCGCCCAATTCTTCACGCGCTGCGGAAACAGCAGGTCCATAAGGCGCGCGGTCATGGTGTTGATTTTGGCCGTGGTCATCCGGTAGTAGACCTTGGCCCGCTTGGTTTTCTTGAGCCGCGCGAGCACCTCCGGCGCGTACATGCCGCGGTACTGCCGCAAGTCCTCCAGCCAGCGTAGATTGACCATGCTCCGGGCGCGCTCGGCCTCGTCGTATTCGGCGCGGAGCTGTACGGCCAGAGCGCCGGTGTCCAGAGGCGGCCGTCCGGCGCGCGCTTCCTGTTCCGTCTGCTCTTCAAGGCTGGGGGAAATGTATGGCATGGCTACACTTTCCCTCCGCTGCTTCCTTTCGTTTGACACTCCAACTTGGTCAGGCGACGTTCATGTTCATCGGTACGACGGAAGAACTCGGCATGGTCCTCACTGTTGCGTTTGCGATCCGCAAAAGACGTAAGACAGCCTTCCCTGTGCACGATGAGCCCGTCCAGTTTGTCTGAAATACGCTTGAGACAGTATCCGCCAATTGCCAACAGGAGCGCCCACAATGCCCCGATGACGCACAACAGAATGGGTATAAAAGAATTGTTCTCCATGATGCCTACCCGTTCCCCTTCTCCGCGCGCTCCTTCAGTTGTCCGAAATCACCCACAGAAGAACCAAAATAGTAGCCCACCACGGTATCGGCCTTGGCGCTGGCGTATCCGATGACACCGCCGATGATGCCAATCTGCGCGGCATTCATGGCCGCGATATGATCGGTGAAGGCCCACCAGACACAGAACCCGAACAAACCAATGACCAGCACAGCCAAAATGCGCGGAGTCCACGAATCGCCGGTTGCGGCCTCACGTTTGCGGGCGCTGGCCCGGTCAGTCATGGCGATACGCTCCAGGTCCACGTCCAGCTCTTTCATGCGCGCCAAAAAATCTAGGTTGGCCTTCTTCAGGGCCACAAGCTGCTCTGGCGACGCTTTACCAACAGCGGCGGCTACCTCGTCCTCACTGGCGCTGTCGCCCAATCCGAGAGCCTTGCCGATAGCGGATACTCCCAACCCGGCCAGCGGGCCGCCCAGCGCCGTGGCAATGGCGGGGGCTACGGTGCCGACAATGCTTTTCCAGTCTGCCATCACGCCATCTCCTTCAGCAGCTTGCCCTCCAGGGCACGCCGCTCGGAATATTGCGTAAACCCGGTACACAACTCTTCGGCGGCGGCCTGCCAGTCCCTGCGGACCAGATGGCCCCACGTCTTGGGCATTTTGGAGGCGTAGCCCGTGCCACGCTGGTACAACACGGAAAAGATGGCGGCCTGTGCCTGCCAGGGCAGAGAAGCAAAGGCCCCAGCCCCGGCGTCGCGGTCATAGCGGGCGCTGATAAGCTGGCAGTGGTGGCGGTGTATGCAATCGTCCAGCATGTCCGCCTCAGCTTGGGAGATGGCAAGACCGCCGACGCGGTGAAAGACTTTCACGGCGTCCTTGTCCTTTTTGCCCAGAAAGGGAGAAAACAGGCTGATAACAGCAGCATCAACGCCAATTTTGCGGAGCGTTGCGGCGTCGGTCTGCCCCAGGTCAACTCCGGTGGCGATGGTCACACCGGAAACGCCGATGGGGTCATGCGTGCCGTAGGCGTCATGCCCGGTGCAATTCAGATTGCGCCCGGCCTTATTGCCATCGAGGATGTGGCTCGGGATATACCCTTGCAGGCGCTGCGGCCCTTCGATTCCGGGACGGCGGAGAAAATCTTGAATCCTGGTCAAATTTGCGGGCATAACGCTACACTCCCGTTTTGCCGGGAACGTAGCATGGGGATTTCGGCCAGGGCACACGTGGGCGTATCGAGGACGTATCGAGGGCGTATCGCGGGAGGGGGTTGACAGGGTTTGGAGTCTTGACAAAACTACTTCAATGAAGTACATATACCCCATGAACACACCACCGATGACAGTCATTGAAACCGCTCCCTTTTTACGGGATGCGAAGGGCCTCCTCCCTGAAGAGGAGCGGGCCAAGCTGGTGTTATTTCTGGGGACAAACCCGGAGGCCGGAGACCTGATTGAGGACACCGGTGGAGTGCGAAAGTTGCGCTGGGCGCGGAGGGGCGGCGGGAAAAGCGGCGGCTACCGTGTGCTGTATTATTACTATTCGGAGCGCATACCGCTTTTCGTACTCGGCATCTATGCCAAAAATGCCAAAGAATCTGTAGATAAGGCGGAAAAAAACATCTTCAAAAAATTGACCTCTCTGCTCCGGCAGAGTTACGGGGTGTAACCATGAGCGAAATTGGACAGAAAATCATCGAGGGCTTGGAGTCCGCTGTGGAAATCGCCCAAGGCAAGGCCGACCCTTCCACATATCGCGTGCATACAATCAGCGTCGAAAATGTGGACATCAGGGCCATTCGGCAGCGCATGGGGCTTTCCCAGACCATGTTTGCCGAGCAGTTCGGTTTTTCGGTAAGCACGCTGCGGAATTGGGAGCAGGGCAAACGCAGACCTGACCCGGCCGTCCGCGCGTATCTCCGGGTCATTGAAAAAGCGCCGGACACAGTGCGGGCGGCCTTGGCGGGCTGACAGAACTCAGGGGCCGGGGGACAATTCCCCGGCCTGTCCTTTTCCGAGCGACTCACGCCAGAGCTGTAAGCGTACCGCTTCGGCGCTATACCGCGCATTTCTCTTGCTCCCCTCCACGGCAATGGGGGCGCCACAGGCCGCCCAACGACGCACAACTTTCGCGCCGACGCCCATTTCTTCACAGATTTCCCGCATACTCTTCAGGATTTTCGGGGTATACGACACACCATTGACACGCTCCATCAGTAGCCCCCTAGCTCGTCGGCAGGCCCCCCGTAGAGTTTGGTGCGTTCGCCCCAATCCGGCCATGGGTCAACGTCGATTTCCGCGAGCGCGAAACACAAGGCTGCCGCGCCTGGGAAGTCCGTGGGCTTTTTGGTCATGTCCTCCGCCTGCAATTTGGCGATTTCATCGGCTCCCGTGCAGGCGTCACCCAAGAACAGGGTCTTTTCACTCTTTGTACGACGCTGGACCAGAGCATGGTAAAAGGGCAGCAGCCCCTCACCCCGGCCCTTCCACCCTTGCGGATCACCGTATTGCAGGAGCGGGCGGCGAAGTCTGCGCAGGTTGTCGTTCACATCGTCCAGCAGGTACGCCCGATTGTCCGCCATCGGCGTGGACCAGTACCTGACCAGCCAATCCTCTGTCATGCGGGCCATCTGGGACACCAACACCGACACGTCGTCGCTCCGGACCTCTTCCAGTCTGTGCACATCGTGCCTGCGGGCTCCCAAGACGTTCTGGCGGGAGCGCGTCTCCCCCAGCACCACAAGGCAGCCTGGCCGCTCCCCGCAGGGCCACACCAGAGAGCCGACAGTGCGCCGGAAGGCCATGCCTGTGGCCGCCTCCTTGAAATACCGCTCTCCGGTAATCAAGTCTCTCAAAAGTCTAATCCTTGCCATGCCGCCTCCTATGACAGGTCCATGCCCTGGGACACGCCGCCCCCGGCCTGCAAAAATTCGTTGAGCGCGTCCACTGTCACATCCACTTGGTCATCGTGCTTGTGGGTCATGGCCGGGGAAAACGCGGCCAGCTCGCCCAGATAGGCCGCAAGCCACGGGGCGGACTCGGGCACAAACAGCCTACCGGCCCGGATGAACGGCAGCACGTCATTGACGCGACTCACCTTGTCCGTGCTGCGCTGCACGGCAATGATGGGCATGTCCAGCAACGCCTCATCACGCCGTAAACTCTGAATCAAGCCCGTACCACTGGCCTTGTCCTCAATCAGTACGCCGCGGACTTTGAGCGTTGACGGCCGCCGTGGCCGATGCCGGTCCAGAAAGACAGCCGCAGCCGTCAACAGGTCCGGGGCCTCCCATTTGTCGCGCGCCACGTCCTGCAGGTAGACGCCCACGCCGTCAAAGCCCCACAGCGACAGGACGGAGTAGTCGTTGCGCTCGCCAGTCTTGAGGGCGGTGTCCATGACAAACAGCAGTGTGTGCAGCGTGTCAGGCGGACTCGCATAATGCTGTATCCAGTCCGTCTTGATCATGGCGCCGCCGGGCGGCGTCGGCCGCTGCTGCACCTGGGCATAAAATGTGTAGGGGTCACGCTCCCGCAAGTCCCGCATGGAGGCGAGGCTGTCCTTGGCCTCCCAATAGCTGCGCTCCCCGGGCGTGCCCTCGTCCTGTATGCCCTGAATTTCCAAGTGCTCAAATTCAGCCGCGAAATCTCCGGCCAGGGCGTGACCGGCCGGGTCGTCCTCGTGCAGGCGCTGCATGATGAGGATGATGGGCGTGTGCTCGGAGCTGGCCCGGCGGCTGCGGATGGTGCCGGTGAGCTTGCGGTTGGCCGCATCCCGCTTGGCCTGGCTCCAGATGTCGTCAGCCTTGAGCGGATCGTCGATGAGAATCGCGCCGGAGAATCCCGGCCGGATGTACCCGGCCCGGAATCCGGTTACCTGCCCGCCGGTGGACGTGGCGTAGACGCCCCCGGCCGTGCGGCCATACACGTCGATGTTCCAGCGGTTTTTGGCGCGCGTATCCCTGCGGATGACTCGTGGCCACAGGGCTTGATACTCCTCAAGCTCAATGATCTCCTTGGTGGTGGCACTATTGAGCGACGCCAACTCCCCGGAGCCGGACAGATGCAGAAAGCGGCAGTAGGGCGAGCGGGCAAAACACCACGCCATGAAATGGATCACGCACAGCTCGGTTTTTGTGCCTCCTGGCGGCATGGTCACTAGCAAGTTGTGGATTTCGCCGCGATACACGGCCATGAGGGCGTCGGTAATGCGCTCATGGTGCCAGTTGACCAGGAAAGGCTGGGCCATGCGCGCGCGGAACATGACAGCCGTGAACGTGAGCAGGTCGGCCTCGCAGGCGCGGCGGAGTTCGTCGCGCTCGGCCTGTGTCGCCTTGGCGAACAGCATCAGGCGTCATCTCCCTCCAGGACGCCGCGCAGCACAGCGCGCACGGCTCCATCGGGCGTTGGCGGAGCCGGAGGGGTTGAAACTGCCTCGGCGGCCGCCCCGGCCTGGGCCTGCTGATTCACGGTGACGGTGGTCTGCTGGGCCGGGGCCTGCTGCGCGGGCGCAAGATTTTTCCGGGCGCGGGAAAGGGTTTCGATGTCCGCCGCGCTCGTGGCCTGGCTGGCAAGCGTGATGGCCTTGGTTGCCAGAGCCACGTCCAAAGACGCCAGCATCCCCTCGGCCTGCAACCGCTCCTGCACCACGCTTTGCAACGTGTGCTGCCAACGCAACGGTAGGTCTTGCGTTTGCGTTTCGACCTCGGCCAAGGCTTTGACCGCCGCGACTTTCCGCTCGGCAAGGTCTTGCATTTTGCCCTGGACCCAGCCCTCGGCCCTTGCCCGCCTGGAAACGCTGGACGTGGCCACGTCAAAACGCTTGGCCACATCGCCCAGACTCACGCCGCGGACTTCGTACTCGGCCCGGGCCTGCTCCCACTGGTCAGCGGTCAGCCGGGCCACGTCGCGCCTCCCTCTCAAATCTGGCCTGCCTCGCCTCGGAGCATGACGGGCACCTATGTGCGCCCCGGTCCACGGTCCAGCCCGCGTGTTTGAGCGCCCGCCATGCAGCGGACCAGTTGCCCGCGCCGCCCGCCACTTTGCCGCAATCGTCGCATTTCGCGCCGGTGATTCTGCTCATATCGCTTCGCCTCCCGCCACTTCGCGTACACACACCTCCCAATGGCCCACCTCGCCGTACCGTTTCTCGCTGGCCGTGCGGACAACCTGCCGGTCGTCGCCCCAAAAGTTCAGACGAGTCATGGCGTCTTTCAATTGCTTGGTCAGGTTGTCGAGGTCCGGCTTTTTGGTGTGATGGACCCACCCTCGCAGCATGGCCACCCGCTCTTTTTTGCTCACGCTTTTCGGCGGCGGGAATACGGCCCGGAACTCCAACACCACGGCCCCCACCATGGGCGCTGTCGGCGCATGGGGCGCCAGCAGAGCATCAAGGGTCTGCTCGGTCGCTCGCTGGGGGCCGGACTTGTACGTCATGCTGTGACCGTTGACCACACCGTGCCGGGCGCGGGCCTGGGCCGTGGGAATTGTGTTCAGCACAAACGAAATCATTGCTCACGCTCCTATCTGCTTTTTGCTTTCGCCCAAGGCCATCAGACCGGGTAAGACCATGCCCACGCGCACAAACCCACCATGGGTTTGTGCAATGGCTCTCTGGACTCCTGCGGCCCCCATGGCCAGCACGTCCGCTTTGCCGTCTGCCTGAGTCCACAGGTCCACAAATTCACGGCGCTTGAGGTCCAGATACCGCGTTTCCCACGCGCACACGGCCCGCCAACCGCCCATAACGCGTACGACATGGGCGGTTGTCTGGTGCATGTCCTCCGGAGGGGCGTAAGAGCCGCAGCGGGCTACGTCTTCCTGTAAGCGCGTCCATTCCGCCGCAGCCTTGAGTCCCGTGGCTTGCGGCCCGGCCCCGGCTATTTCCTCGATGGCCTCACGCAGCACGGCATACGGTGGCATGGTCTTGTAGGCGTAGGTTTCAATCACCCGCACGGCTCCCGCCTCCACCAGTTCCGGGGGGTACTGTCGCAGCATGCGGAGCCAGATTTTCAGCAGGTCAGGCGTAAACGCTGCGCCGTAGTTTTCCGCGATGCCACCGATGGCCTTTGTTTTACGCTCCAGGTCAGTTGCCATTTTCATCAGCCTCCATTTCCGCGAGTACCTGCATTGCCGTTGCCTCGTTGCGCTCCGTCACCGTCTGGCCGGGAGGGGTCAGGGGTGACGCGCGGGCCGTGCTGCGCGGCTTCATGCGCCACCACTGCTCTTTGAAAAATTTTGCGAGGCCGGGGGCCTTACCTGCGAGCCACGGGCCGTCCTGCGCGGAAAGGCGGTCGATGGCAGTGTAGATGGCCGATTGTCCCGGCCATTGGCGTGTGGCATGGAGCGAAAGGTATTCCTGGAACCCGGTGAGGGGGGCTTCCTCGCGCCCATGAGCGTTGAAGTAAGCCCGAATTTCCTGAAACTCGATGCTGGGTGCGTTTTCCGCATTGGGAGATTCGGCATATTCCCCATCCCCCCCACCTGCATTTTCGCCCGCGCCCGCGCTATCTTCGTATCCAGGTATATCTTGGGGGGTAGTAGTATCTGTCTTATCTAGTCTTATCTTATCTGTGCCGGACGGCGTGACGCCGGTGTGACCTGTCCCATCTTTTGTCACGTTGTCCGGCGTGACATTGTGACCATCAGAAGGACAATCGCCGCCATTGTCACGCTCGCGGCGTTTCCGCTCCCGTTCGCGCCGTTTGCGCTCCCGGCCCGTAGGGTCTTGCGGCTCTTCCTGCCGCGCTTCCCATTTGGCAATCCTGCCGTCCACGATACGAGGCCGCTTGCCAGTAGACAGGGCCGCCACAATGGCCGCGCACGCTCCGTCCTGCACCTGCAGGACGGCATCCATACTCTCGGCGTCGAAATCATCGACACAGCCCCGGTCCTCGGCCTGAGACGCGCATTCCAACAGAGCTGCCCAGACCGCCACAACCACGGCTACCGGCTGGCCGCTTTTGCGGGCGATGAGAGGCCATTTGTCATCTGTGACGGCCCCGTGGAACCATTTCAGCCAGTTGTAGGCCATAACCTCACGCCTCCGCCTCGGCCTTGGAAATACGATGGAAGGTCGCCGCCCAGACCCACGGGTTTACGTCCCAGCCAAGCCCATGCGCAGCATAGAGATCGTCCCAGAGACTCCAAAACCCCCATCGGTAGGACGGTTGGGAGGTCACACCATCCCATCCTGGATGCGAAAATGCAGGGCGGACACCTTCGGACTGCGCCTCTTTCTCACTGATGTCCTGCACGCGAACAAGACGCATATCGGTCACGCGCCCAAACAGGCGTGCATATTCCTTGGGCATATGGATGTTAGGCCGCCAACGGGGCATGTCGTTTTTGTTCGCCATTTCCCCTGAAAAGCCATCGCCGTCACAAAACTCAACATCACTGTTCGCGCGGTATGCAATGACCGTCCCGTCATAGTCCCATCGTTTGTTCCCCCGTCTGTCGATATAGAACGTTGGCGGCTCTATCAGTTGTTCTCCCGGACCTATAGGCATGGGTTCATCGGTGGCCGGAGACACGGCCGAAAGCTTTACCCACGTCTCTCTTGCCCAAATAACATCACCAGGGCACACCGGGGCGCGGAATACGTTGCCCGCAACGTCCTCCCACACCCATTGCCCGGCCCGGCGGGATACGTCCTCCACGGGCTGTTTGCGCAACGGCCAGCGGGTAGCCGTCTTTCTGCCGTCCAGAAGAGCGCGCACCATGTCCCCCGTAAAGAGTCGGGGATACCATTTGACGGCCTGATTATTTCGGTTCATAATAACTCCATTGCTATGCGGCTTGCGGTTTTCCGCCCGCGTTCGGCCCCGTTCTGTACCACCAGGACGGGGCTATCTTTTCCGTCGATTATTCTTGGGGTTCAGGGGGCGCTTCAGCATGGGACCGGGCACAATCCTGATGCCCCGCGCCCGGCGTTCTGCACGCCGCAATACGCCGCAAACCGCCAGATAGCGGAACCATTCATTCAACGTCATGTCGTACATGCCGACTCCATAGGCTGAGGTTGCGCATGCAATCCTGCAAAACAGGCAGCCAACAAAGGCATGACTGGCTGCTCCCTCTGTATCCATGTGTCCGGCCCGTTGGCCCTGACCAAAGCCTCCACCAAGGCAGGCGGCACGGAATTGCCGCACATGCGAATTTGCGCGGTTTTGGTGAGGCGCTTGCCGTCCGGCAGCCGGTCAATGATGTAATCCGGCGGGAAGCCTTGCGCCGTATAGAGTTCTCGCGGCGCCAGCATCCGCATCAGAATGTCCGTGATACGGAGGATGACGCCCTCATAGATAAATTCCGCTTCATCCTCCGGGCTGATGACGCCCCAAGCGCGCAAAAATTCTCGGACCTGCTCGTATCGCCCTGGTTCGGAACCTTTTCGTGCCTCGCCTTCCACTAACCCCATGCGGGCCTTGGCGGTAATGGTGTGCATGGGCTCGCTCACGTCCGCGGCCTTGGCCGTGCCGTAGTATTTGACCAGACATGCGGACGTAAGGGCCATGTGCTCTTTGCTGGTCAGGGTATGGAGGGGTTCCCCAACACCGGCGCAGGCGGATTTTCCGTAATATTTGGTGAGACAGGCGGACACCAAAGAATGATGGTCAATGCTGGTCACGGTCCCTAAGGGCTGCTGCATCCCGTGCCCGACAACCCCGCCATAATGCTTTGCAATGCAGACAGCCTTTACCAGAGCGTCGTGATTGCATTGCGTGATTGTCGGATGCGGGGTATCCACCCGTTGACCTATCGAACAACCGAACTGGCGGGAGAGAACAGGGGCCGTGATCGCAAATCCCAGAGATTGCGTAATAGTGGCAAGCGGTTCCCCAATACCTTGCCCGCGAAAATACTGATAGCTTCCGTCTTTGGCAGTATGATTCAAGCAAATAATGAACGGCTCCGCCGCCTGGAGGACATACCGCCGCAAGCCCTCGGCAATACGGCGCTGTGTGGCGAGAGCCAACGGCTTTTTTCGGTCGAAAATACTTTGCGAGGGGATAGACCAGTCAATGCACTCCGCCGCCGTGCGCCACGGCAGCAGTTTTCCGGCCAGCACGGCGGCGGATTTCGGGTTGCCGTGTGTGGGGTTGGGCCAGATAATGGGCCCCTTGTCCCGCCGCGCCACAACAAAAAGCCGCCGCCGCGTGGTGGGCGCGCCATAGTCGCAGGCTCTCAAAAGCCGCCATTCCACCCGGTAGCCCAGCCGCACAAGCCGTTTCCGCCACGCCGCAAAGGTGGCCCCGGCCTGCTCTTTGATTGGCTGGCCGTTTTTATCCAACGGTCCCCACGTCAAAAATTCCTCCACATTCTCCAACGTGATAAGGTTCGGGTGCGTGTCTTCCGCCCAGCGAATAACTACCCACGCGAGGTCGCGGATATACTGAGACTTGGGCTTGCCGCCCTTGGCCTTAGAAAAATGCGTGCAGTCCGGCGAGGCGTGCAGAATCGCCACGGGATGCCCGCCTGTGGCTTCCAAGGGCAGCACCCGGGTGATGTCGTTTTGCATGTGCCGTGTGTGCGGATGATTCGCCCTGTGCATGGCCAGAGCTTCGGCGTCGTGGTTGATGGCGATGTCCGGGTCGCGTCCCAAGGCCCAGGCAAGGCCGGTCGAGGCTCCGCCGCCACCGGCGAAGAGGTCAACGATCAGACCGGTCATGCCGCACCCCCCTGATATTTGGACCAGGGCACGGTTTTGAAGATGGCCTTGTGGTTGACCCAGCGAGCAAAATCGCGCAGGGGTCTTGGTGGAATCGCTTTTGAACCAGGCTCCCGGTATGGCTGGGCAAAAGGGTCTACATCCAGGCCGCGCAAAAACTCGATGCGCTCCAGGGCATCTGGTATGTCCTTGACCAAGACGTAGCAGGAAAAATTGTATTTTTTACCTCCGTGCCGACGTATGGAGGTCACGGCTCTTTCAACGGCGGGCATTTGAGATTTGTGGTCACAAGCCAGACGGATGCTTTTTAGCCAGCGTACCCGCGAAAGCAGGCTGGCAAGGATATCGTCCGCAGCGATGAGCCGCGCATCCAGACCCTGATTGCAGTCAATCCTGAGCCCCAAGTCGATACTGTGTTCGAGCTGCGAGACACCGTGAGGATGGGCCAGGATGTTATTGTCCATGAGCACGACATCCCTGTTCCCCGGCCTCAAAAATTCCTCTATTTCCGCATGAGCATGGATTTGCCCTTCCTTGCCAGGGACGACGCACCACGGACAGGTTCGGATGCAGCCGCGCGTGGTGAACCCCAGGCTTGCCTGGAATGCCGGGTACAGGCTGTAATCTGGCATGATATGCTCGATTTCATCAGGCAAGTCCGGGCCGGGGCCGTATCCTGTCCCGCCTTTGATCGAGCCATGCGGCAAACGTCGGTCCTCCGGCGTGAACGAAAAAACTTTGCTGGAATACACGCGGTCATAACTGTCAAGGGCGATGAATCGTTCGACGGTATCCCCCTGTGCCCGATGCCATGCGGAGAGCTTCATCAACGGCAAATTCGGAAACCGTGTGCGGTCAGAATCGTGGAGAGCGACTTTCACACCCGCCCCCTTGTCGCTTTCCAGTCCCACCAGGACGGGGCGGCCTCCGCTCTATGCCGCATGTGTGGCGGCAGTTGCCAGTCCGGTACAAACAAAGCCTTGAACTGTGCCGGGCCGAACACCTTTACCTCGCCGGTTTCCGCGTCAATGACCTCCCAATCCGATTTCGCGTTGCCGAACTGACGGTAGTAGGCCACCCGCGACGTGCGGAGGGAGACAGCTTTTTGATAAGATGGGCCGGTGTTCATATCGCGCGCTCCAATTGCAGGAGGCTGGCCTGTTTGGGGGCCTTGGCCTTCATTTCCGCTTCCGCGATTCTATCGGATGCCATTTCCACATAGTCTGGATTCAATTCGATGCCGATGTACGAGGATGGTGCCATACGAATCTTTCATCTCACCACCACATTCCGGTTGTTGCTTTTTCTTCACGCTGCAACCTTCGCAAAAACGTCCGCCGCTTTTGCCGGGAGCGTTTCGGATTCAGATTCGCAAGACGAAATACAGTGACGACAAAACATGAGTTGTCCTGGACCAGCACAACCACGCGAAGCCGCCCGTGCGTCAGAATGCGGCGGTCGCCGTAGCGATCCATGCTGCCCGCCAAGATGGCGTCGGCTACCCGTTGCAGGGAAATGTTCCGCTCGAAACAGCGGTCCAGGGCATGGGCGGAAAAGGTCAGGTTCATTCACTCTCCAGTTCGTATAGGACGCATGTCGCGCGTGTAGTCGCGCGCCTCTTCCGGGGTTCGGAGCCCTAAATCATTTGGGTCTGTCCCGGTTGCGCGCATGAAATATTCCATCCATGCGGTGGGATGTACGGGACTTTTGAGCATCCTCCCGTCAGGAGTGGCCGACGGCCAGTGCTGGCGTCCGTCATGCTCGTAGCGTTCGGGCGTAATTCCTGCTTTCCATGCTCCCCGGTAGTCGTAATCGGCGCGCGGGCCTATCAGGTCTTCGAGCAAGTCAGTGTCGCTTACCTGCTCGCCTGCGGCGGCCACGTCGTCGGCCATTTCGCGATACCAATCACTTGAGGAAAGCCATTGCCGAAACCGCTGCTCTTCCTCCGGCGCAAGTTGCGTAGGCCGCCATTCGGAAGACGTATGAGCCTGATAATCGTCGTACCAGTCAGACATCACCAAAACCTCCACCAGGGCCGCTTGGCTTTCGGGCGTACACTCAGCAACACATCGCACTCGGTTCTGTCCGCGCATTGCGCGATGTGCTGCAACATGGCCATAACAGCCCGACAATCTCCGATTACGTCTCCCATGAGCCCACGCACATCACGGGCGCAGGCCGGGTCAATGCCGCCGTCCTCGCTGTCGGCCAAGCGCCGCTGCACGTCGCCCAGGGACGCGGACACGCGCGCCACGGCGGTCAGTACCTCGGCGCGGGTCCGGGCAGGCGGGATGTCTTCCGCCTGCCGTTCAAGCTGGGCCTGCTGCCACTGGATCAGCACAGTGTTGTGCATGGCCCGGCACAGGGCGGGAATTTTATCCAGCCCTGGTGCATAGTCGTCGCCGCGTTGCAAGTAGCGCCGCACCACGGCCGCGCTCAGGCCCGCCGCCGCGGCTATTTCCTCTGCTGTCAGGCCGGACACGTCCTTGGCATGGCGCATGGCCTCTGTGGCCGTCATGTTCTGGTAGTCGGGCATGGTACAGTTCCTAAAATTTTTGCAGGGTTACGCAACCGCACCTTCGGCCTACGCTTCTTCAAGCGAATCACTGGAATTGCTTACCGACTGCTCTTGAGAAGCGACGGCTTTGGCCTTGAGGACTATGAGCTCGGCCGTGCGTTTAGGAATGTGGGCACGCCCATTGCGAAGGGCACAATAGTGGTCACGAGTCATGCCCAAATAGCTAGCTGCAGCCCCATGCGTTCCAAGCTTGTCTCTGAGGATATCAAAGGCGGAGTTGAGATTCGGGTCCATGTGAGCCTCCTGAGGTTAAGAGTACGAGTATTTCTCGTATTATTCAATACTAAAAAACACGCATTGATTTTGGGTGTTCCTCAAGTAGGGTGTTTTCATGGATAATCTAGATTTTGAGAGGGCCATGGTGACCACGCTCATAGAAATTATCGAGAGCCGTGGCCTGAAACATGACCCAACAGCACAGAAAGCATGGCCCTATAAAAAGGCGGCTGGTCGAACATGGCAAGCCGTTCGGTCTGAGCAGACCGGCCAGAGGCTTACGATAAGGGACGCCCATGCCTTGGCACAATTCCTTGGTGTCAGCATGTCGCAACTTTGTGCACTGGTTGAAAGCAAGGAACTCCAAAAGCAGGTCGAAGATAAAAATTTTAAAAGAATCGGAGGGGTGGTCGTTCTCCAAAAAACTGGGCAGCTACCAAAATATGAAACATTGCTCTGCCCAGAATGCAAAGAGCCACTAGCAGAAACCGATGGCACCTATGTTTGCCCTCGTTGTAAACACAGCGTGAATAAGCTTCAAGCTGATGAAGCGGTGACAAGGGACAAATCTCGATACGGTGTGCGGTAGTCTTTAGATATTAAGCAATGAGTATTGCAATGAAAATTTGCGGTATATATTTTATATGCAGTATTTTTATTCTCAGTGGTTGTAGTGCACATACTCGTTACTACATAAATGAAAATGGAAATAGAAATTTTAATGTTGATTACGAATATTGTAATGCTGTGTCTATGAATTATTATTCAAAACCTCCTGTTCTATTTGATAACAGTATAGCTTCAAATACAAATGGAAATATAAATATTTACACACCTGATGGTATATATACAGGTATATATTCACAGCAGACAACAACTATAAATAATATGGCCCATGTAAATAACATGATGCAACTTGCAAATCAAATTAGAGCAATAAATAATCGTGATGCTGTCTTAAATTTTTGTCTATATAATCTAGGATGGAGAGAATCAACAAAAGAAGAGCACGATAGAATCTTGTCAAATATCAATTAAAACAATAAACTAACCATGCATTTCAAGTCTCGTTGTGACCATGTTATTGAAATAACGTTCTTCTAATCTTCTGGCTCCTCCATAGTATACTCTCCTCTTCACCCGCTTCGGCGGTTTTTTTATGTCTGCCTTCCCGCAGGCATTTTTGTTCCACCCACAAGTGCCCTTTGCCTCCATAATTAATACGAGAAAACATCGTATTTTTATATTGCTTACTACGATAATTTCTCGTAATATGACCTTGCCAAGGGGAGAAAGGCCAACGGCACCACGGCAAAGCCCGCTGCTCTGCCGGAACGCATGACTCCCTGGCGGCAACCCCGACAAGTACCGAGCACGGCAAGCCGCAAACCCGAAAGGGCGGGAAAGCACGCGACGGCAGGGAACGGGGATGTTCAAAGGATAAATGGCATCACATCGCAGAACTTCATCTCCATAAAGGAGGAATCATGACCCCCAGCCCCGAAATGCTTATGGCCCTGTTCGCCGCCCTGGATTTGGACTCGGGAAAAAAGCCTCAGGAAGAGCACAAGGAACCGCCCGCTTGCGTGCCGCACTACGCCTCGGAAACAGATGCGCTGATTTTCGCAGCCAAATTGGTGAAGGCCGCCCCCGGCGATGTCGTCATCATTGCGGACCCGGCCGAAGGCCCGGACAGAACCGGCGTGCTGTGCGGCGGCATAGACGGCAACGGCAGGATCAATGCCATCATACGTCAGGATGGAGTTTTGGCCCTTTTGGACACGTCGGTCGCGCTGGTGCGAGATGTCATGCCGCTGCAAGACTATCTTGCCGCAAAGCATAGCAATGCCTGACGCCATGCCTCAACGGGGCCGGACCACGCGCCCGGCCCCCACGGGAAACCACCATGCGTAACCTATCGGAAAAACTCGGTGCCAGCATTCGCCGCTATCGCATAGCGGGGGGACTGACTCAGCATGAACTGGCCCGCCTCGCGGGTCTGACAAGCGGATACCTGAGCGACGTGGAGCGCGGCAAAGTCAACATCAGCATCGCCAATCTGAACAGCCTTGCCGATGCCTTGAAGATACCCCTGGCCGTGCTGTTGGACTGTGACGACGCCGACCGGGACGCGCTCATGGCCGCCATTGCTGCACACCTCGCCGCCTTGCCCACCGATGCCCTGCACCTGGTGCGGCACATGACCTGCCTGATGACGCATTACCCGAAGGAGGAATCATGTCTCTGAATCCGCAATCTCTCAGCAATGGACAAGAGCAGTATGAGTATTTTCGCGGATCCAAGCGTCCCGGCAAGCCCGCACACGAGCTCTGTCAGTACGACTACCGCCACACGGACGGCACGCTATTTTCGTGCGTCGCCCCCTCCTTGGACGAGGCCCGCGCTCGACGTGACGAATGGCTGGCGCGGCGTAAGGAGAGGGAACAATGAAAGAATGCCCGCGATGCAGTCGTACCGGCCCCCGCCAAGCTCCCATCTTCATGGACTCGTGCCCCTGGACAACCCCGGCGGGCGTTCGGGTTCGCCAGGACTGGATATGCCCGCGCTGTGGGCTGACCATCATCGAGCACGCCAGCGGGCTTGTTCAAACCGGCCAAAAGCTGACGGAGAGAGCGGCATGACCATCAGCGAAACCGCGCAGTTCATACAGGACAGAGCGCTGACCCTCCGCTACGAGGGAACTCATTTTCGCGCCACGGCGCCCGCGACAATGGCGTGGCTTGAGCGCGCCGCAATATGGGCGTGGCACCATGGCCATGAACAACTTGCCGCACACCTGTACGTCAGAATTGCGCAGGTTCAATCGGCCCGGAGATAACGCCATGTGCTACGACTCCTGCCTCTATTTTGAAGCCTGCTCAGAACGCTGCGGGCGCCCGCATGGGATGCCCTGCCCGCAAGAGTACGGCACTGACGAGGCTTATGAGTCCGCCGTGGCGGACGCCGAATGGCTTCGGGACCAGAGTGCAATTTTTACCCGTGACATACAAGGAGACAGATTATGAATAACAACCGGCAAAACGGAACCAACGTCCCCGCGCCATCCCTTGAGGAACAGGCCAAGGCCGCTTTTGATCGCGTGCGCGTGGCCTGCCCGGAAGACGGCGCCGTCCTTGGGCGGTACCTCGCGGCCATACACCAAAAAAACGTCATCGCTCTTGGGGACGGCGAGGCGTTTGTCCTGACTGACGCGGAAGGTCGCAGCATCAAGGCCACCAAACGCACAGTACGACTGAGCGCAGAAAACGGCGGCCTGACGCAACCCGTCTGGAAGGGACCATATGTTATCAGTGCGCCGGGCTACTCCATGCTCGCGCATACGGCTGGGGCTGTTGTCATGAACGCCCCCACGGTCATCGTGGACGGCGTGGAGCAGCAAAACCCCTATGTTCGTCGCGGGACGGACGGCACCATCATCGAGGTGCATTGCCGTGCGATGGCCTTCCGCTACAACGAAAACGGACAGCCCATGGTCAGCGACCGGACCACGATTTTCGACACGGCTACCTATGCCTTGGCCGATATGGTGGGCAAAGCAAAAAGAGCGAAGGACGCTTTCAAGCTCCTGCCCTCCGCCGTACCTGCTCCCACCCCTCCCGAGGAATGGGCCTGCTACCGCGTGGATGACGCCGTCAATCTGTGGATGAAGATCACCCACGAAGAGGTCATCAACTTCCTCGGGCAGGTTTTGAACCGCAAGAAAAAGGCCTTGGAATTTGCCCAAACGTTCGCCCAGCGGAATGCACTGAAACACCTGTTCGGCATCGCTGTTGTTCCCGGCCAAGGCTCGGGCCAAAACTGTATCCCCATTTCACAGTGGGATGTGCCCGTGGTGTGCTGGGCTCCGAGCGACGGCGGCCTCATCCGGTTTGATACCTCGCGCTATGCAGTCTCCACGAAAGTCATTGAGGCTCTTTCTGTGGGCAGGCCCGTCGCTCTGCCCGAAGCCAAGGAGCCTTTGGTTGTCTCCCGTGGCACAGACGATGTGCATGGCGGTGATATGGATGAAGAGGCGGACCCGCTGGAAAACCCCGACCGATACGAAAATCAAGAATCGGGAATGGTTATGTCTCCCCCCATCGAAGAGCCCGCTGTGGCAGCGTCGGATACGGAACAGCCCCAGGAAGAGCCCACCCAGGACTGGACGGCGGAGGAACTCAAGGCGTGGAAAAACCTGCATGTCGCGCGGGAGAATTTTCCCGACGAATACGCAACCGCTCTGGCGGACTGCGGCCTGACAGATAAGGAGGTCAATCCCGGCAACGCGGCCGAAATCAACCTCGCCATCAGCAGTATGCTGGATGCGCAGTAGGGGGGCGGCATGATTACCCGTATTTACGCTACCGGGTTCAAGGGGTTGGATTTCAACCAGCCTCTTGGCCTCCGCACGCTGATTATGGGGCGCGTCGGGAGCGGCAAAAGTTCCCGCTCTCTCGCGCTGGCCCTGCTGGTGACCGGGAGTCTCCCCGGTACCGGGATCGCCCGCACCAACGCAGAAATTTTCAAGGCCGTGGGCAGCGGCGACACTCTGACCGTGGGCATGGAGCTTGACGGCGGCAAGACGTTTGAGCGCACCTACAGATGCAAAAAGGGCGGCGCAATTGGTTGTGGCTACCGCATCGACGGCGAGCCCACCCCCAAAAATATTTTTGAGATGGAACTCGACCGCCAGGGCATCGGCATTGCGGACGTGGCTGGTTTTCTGGCGCTCTCGGACGCCAAAAAGGTTGATGAACTTTTCCGCCTGTTCCCGCCAGCCGGTGACGTGCGCGGCCTGAATGCGTCCATCTCGCGCGCCAAGGAACGCATTTCCCAAATCGAAGGCGACATCAAGGGCAAGGAACAGTCTTGCCAAAGTCTTGCAACGTCCATCACGGAACTCAACCTGCCTGCGGGAACACTGCCGGAAGTACAGGCCGAAATCGCCAAGGTTGAGCGGGAATACCAAGAAGCCCGCGACGATATGGTGCGGGAACAGGCGCATCTGGAGCAGGAGGCCGCTACCCGTGCAGCCAGGGAGCAACAAGCCGCGGAATCGACCGAACCGGGTTCCGGGTTGGCCCAGCACTCCTTGACCAGTGCGGCACGAAGCCAGGCGCCGCTTCCTTTCTCGGTCTGCCAAGAACCTTCCCGTGTCCGACAAAACAGTGAGCATGGTCACGACGCCCCCCTGAACACGGGAGTTATCGCTCTTGAGCGCGTTCTGTCCGCGCTGGAGCGGGCCGGGTGCGATGGATGCGCCGCGCGGATGGTGCTCAAGCGCGAAATCAAATCTCTTCGGGCCACACAGGAGGTCGTCAATGGATAGCTCACTGCAAATCATGGCGCAGCGGGTTTCCGGGCTCCGGACCAGACTGGACACGTTGCGGGCCGAAGAGCGCCTTTTTCAGCGCGCGGCTGGCCTCAAAACGCAACAGGAAAAAGACCGCGCGGCCGTGTTGGATTTGGAATCAGAACTGGAGGCTGAAAAGAAGGCGCTGGAAGACCTGCGCAACAAAAAGTCGGCGGCCATGCAGGCCACGGCCACGGCTGTCGCCCAGAAAATGGGACACATGCTGCCCTATGGACAAGCCGTGTTCAGCGTGGGCGATGACGGCGACGTGGTTCTCGGCTGGGAAATCCCCGGTCACAGCTTTGTCGCCCACGGAGGTCTGTCCGGCGGCCAGCGCGTGATTTTCGACAGCGCCCTTGCCTATGCGCTGGTGCCGCAAGGGCAGCAAAACCCGGTCATTCTGATAGAAGGCGCTGAACTCGGCCAAGAAATCGGGCTGCTGATGGAAAGCGTCGCCAAGTCCAATGTGGACACGCAGATTATCGCCTGCACCTGCCACGAACTGGCCTCCGTCAGCGACGGGTGGACAGCGGTGCATGTTGTGGAGGCCGCCCAATGACGCGCCACAGCGAAAACTTGCCCGCACTCCCCGGAGGGGTGGGCATTCTCTCGGACAGACTGGCGGTTTTATCCGGACGCATTGCGGAGTCAGGTGATATTCTGGCGGATTACCGCGCTGTGCTGGCCTCCGCCAGGCGGAACGGCGTTTCCGTTTCAAAAGCTACCCGGAGAGAGGCGCGCGCCGCAATGCGTCCGATTGAGCGGATGCGCGCCTTGGCCCGCCTGCAGTTGTATTTGACCCTGCTCAACGCGGGATATGGGAGTGCGTCATGAACTTTCATGAATTGAACCAGGAACAGCAGGCCGCAGTGCTGGCACAGGAAAAAAATGTGCTGGTGCTGGCCGGGGCCGGAAGCGGCAAAACACGCACCATCGTCGAGCGAGTGGCGCACCTGCTCGAAAACGGGGCCAGCGGCTATGAAATCGTCTGCACGACCTTCACCCGCGCCGCAGCCGGGGAAATGCGGGCGCGTCTTGAAGCCCGCATCGGCAGAGAGGCCCACAAGGTCACGGTATCCACATTTCACGGCCTGGGCCTGGGCCTGCTGAAAAAGTACGGCCATCACATCGGCCTGCGGTACGGCAACCTGACCGTCTATACGCCGTTGGAAACAGAAAGCCTGCTCCAGCACTGCGGGGAACAACTCGGCCTGTATGCCAAAGGCAAGTGGAAGCACGGCAAAAAATCCCTGGATGAGATGTTCGCCACTCTGGAGCGAAGCGGAGAAAAAATCGGGACCGCGCTCCCGTACTACCCCGTGTTACAGGCATTTGAGGCCGCTTGTCGCCAGAACAACGCCATGCCCTATTATGGGCTGATTCACGGGCTTGTGGAACTGGCGGAAGCCGGAAAGGTCAGAGAGTTCACCAACTGGAAATACCTGCTGGTTGACGAGGTACAAGACCTTGACCTGATGCAGTGGCGTGCTCTGAAAGCCATCACGGAACACACGGACGGCGCTGAATTGTATGCTGTGGGCGACCTTTCACAGTCCATCTACGGATTTCGCGGGGCCGTGCCTGAATACCTGCAAAACCTGATCGAGGCTGGCGCCCTGACCATCTACGAACTGCGCAGCAACTACCGCAGCGCCCCGGCCATTGTGGACGCCGCGAACAACCTGATCCGCCACAACACCAGCCATCGCGTCATCGAAATGCGGGCCATGCAGGCAGAAGAACCGCGCATACTTTCGCGCCTCATGAACGCGAACAGCGCCGCCATTGCGGACTATATCGGCAGGGGCGAATTTTTTCGCCAGACGCCCCCGGCTGTCCTGTGCCGGAACAACCGGATGCTGGACAAGCTCAGTGAAGAACTGACCGTGCGCGATATTCCGCACAAGAGAATCGGCAAGCGCACATCAGCTTTGCACAGCCCCTTATTTGTGAAGGCGAATGCGGCACTCAAGTGCATCGTGAATCCCTTTGACGAAACGGCCTTTATTTTGGCCCATAAGGGGCTTGGGTTGGATGCGGAAAGATACGCCAAAATTCGTGTCCAAGCGGCAGAGGAAGGAAAGTCGTGTTTCGAGGTCTACAGAAATTCTCTGAGAGTGTTCGATCTGGAGTCAATGCCCACGGAAAACAGTACCGTGCAAGATGCGTTTTTATGGATTGCTTCCGACGGATACCGCTTCGATCCTGCGGACGGCGACGATGGTTCCGAATACCTCGACTGGCTTTCAAGTTTTATCAACCAGTTTCCAAACACCACCATTGCCCAATATCTCGACTGGCTGGCCCTGGTGGACGTGCAGGACGAAATGCCCGCCAAAGACGAGGAGCCGGGCATCCTGCTCATGACCTGCCACGCCTCCAAAGGGTTGGAGTTCCCGTGCGTCATCGTGGCCGGATGCAATGAAGGCATCATGCCAAGCAAGCAGGCCGTCAAGGCCGGGGATGCAGGCATAGAGGACGAGCGGCGCCTCATGTACGTGGCCGTTACCCGCGCCATGAACCAACTGATTCTGGCCGTCAGGCCGGAAAAGGAAGGTTCCGGCGAACCTCCCTCCAGATTTCTCACGGAATTGGGCTTGAACAAATAATAATCTTCATTCCGGCCGCTGCCGCCCCTAATAGGAGCATACCCCATGTCCCACGATGATATAATCACCATCCACGCCGACATCCTGCAACTGACCGACGCCGCCGTGTTGGTGGAATGTGAAGGCGATGAAGTGTGGCTGCCTTTGTCCCAAGTCGACTTTTGTGGAGAGCGCGGCGACACCGATATACCCATTACTCTGCCTGAATGGCTGGGTGACGATAAGGGCCTGTCCGACGGCGACGGTATGGCCCGCGCCACGGTGACGGACTTTAACATCGGTACGACGAAACGCGAGGAAGACAGAGAGAACCCGGACCTTCCCGGCGACCCGCCCGACACCACGCGCGTCACGCTGACCATCATCTCGTTTTCCGAAGACGGCGAGGTGGCCCTTGTTGAGGACCGGCACGGCAACCAATGGAATCTTTCCACGCTCGACTTCCTCCAAGACGACGACGACCTGGACTCCGGCGATACTGTACTGTGTTACATCCGGAACTTCGCCTTGGCCGCCGAGGGCTGCACATTGCGGCCGGATGAACCGGAAGAACGGGAACCCGTTACTGACTCCGAAGACGGAGAGGACGAACCGGACACGCCGTCTCGGCCTGCCGAAACCTCTTTCCTGAAGACGGAAACCATCACGGTTTCCGTCCCCCTGGACCTTGAAGAACGGGAATCCGTTGGTGACCGCATGGCGAGCGCCTTGGAGAAAATCTCCGAGTTGGAAGACGACCTCGACAGCTACCGCAAGAGCATCAACGCCGAAATCAAGTCTCTCCAGAAGGACGCCGAAAAGGCCCGCAAGGAATGGCAGGAAGGGAAAATCGAACAGGAAGTTTACTGCGATGTCATGGCCGACTATGGCGCCGAGGCCATTATCTGGCTCGTCCACGATACCAACAAAGAAATGAAGCGTCGGGCCATGACGGCGGAAGAACGCCAATACCGGCTTCCCATCCCCCGCCCTGGTGATCACACAGCCGCAGCTCCAACCGAGCCCACTGAGGAGCGGCCCGCGCCTGTGGCCATGGGCGCGCCTAAGACCTGCATCACCTGCGGCAGCCTTGCGAACAGAGACGGCGACGACGTGCCCGAAACCTGCCAGACCTGCGCCCAAGCGAACAACGGAGAGGACGACAACTGGCACCCCATCCGTGAATGCCGGACCTGCATCCACTCGCACACGCAGGTCAACATGCCGCCCTGCGCCGGGTGCGTCCTGAACGTGGAAGAGGCCCAGCGCGGCGATACTGACGCCTGGGAATGGAAGGACGAAGAATTCACGGACGACGCGGCCGCGCCCGATGAGGCGGACGGCGCGCCGGAGTCCGCCCCGGAAGAAAGCAGCGAAGGAGGAACAGAGGCGCCCCGGGGCGAAGTGAAAGAAGAACCGGAGGCCGAAGAAGACAACCCCACGCTGGCGCAGGAAAACTGACATGGGCGATGTGGGTGATTACTGGCGCGAGCACCGCGCCGCTGTGCGGCATAAGCACTCCACCGGGCTCTGGCCGGGGCAAAAATTCTGTGAGGGCTGCGGCCGGGCCTTTTATCCCGTCGAGTCCTGGCATACCCGCTGTCCCAAATGCCACCGCCGCAAAAAAAGAAGAGGAAAGTAGTTATGCCCGGCTACGACGACCCGAACCGCCCCGAGTGGCGCGGCAAACGCAAGTCCAAGAACTTCGCTCACATTTACGCAAGTTGTAAAGGTGAACGGCTGTCGGACGGAAAGCCCGCACGCGAATGCGCCAAATGCGGGATGGTGAGCAAAAAGAAGAAGTGCCCCGGATGCGGGTGCACTGTGTTTATAAAGTTGTGAGGAACAAATGGAATATCGCTATTACATCGGAGAAGGCCAGGAGGCTGATGCCTTGCTTACTGAGGTGCGGCAGCGCTCGGAGACGGCACGTGCCGCCCGCACGAAACTCATGGAAGATTACGGCGCAGATGCCTTGATTTTGTCACCCTGGTCGAAAGGCAAGCCGGTCGGTCTTGGATTCAAGCAAGAGCAGAGAATCCCCTATCTGAAGGGAGGGGGCAGGCGCTACGAGGGTGGCTTTGCCTACTACCCCAAAATGAGCACCAAGGCCGGGAAGGAATTGTCTGCAAAGCTGGACGCTCCCGAGCTTGAGTTTAGTGCCTGCGACTACATTCTTAAAATGCTCAAACTGTTTCGTATGGTTGTATGTCGGTGCTCGGGCTCACGCACTGGCATGGCCATGTATCACTCTACGGCCGGATACTGCGGAGACAAGCTGCTGGTCAAAATCCCCGGCGGTAATATCGGCCCCGGCGGCGATCCTATGCCCGAAATCCCCTCTTGGATGCGCGAAGTGAAAGAGAGCGAATGGCTGGCCGCCCAAGGGAAATAATTTTCGGCAAGCGCCGCGCTGGCCGCCTGCTCGACGGGCGGGAGTGGAATGAGTTTCCATCTGTCTCAGTAGGAAGGTGAAATATGGGCATCTGTTACTGTGAAAATACGAAATGTCATCAAATTTTCAATGCCAGCCTCGGATTAGAGGGGAATCCTTTTGATCGGCCAGTACTTCCATGCGGGCACCGGCTCTCACGGATAATATTTTCCGCAACCGCCTTGCGTGACGCCTTCGCCGCAGAGGAAAAGATGGAAGACATGGAACGCGAGGCTGGCAACCATGAGGAAGACGAAGATGAATGATGCTGAACAATTCCTGGCCGACCTGGAGGCAAAGGCGAAGGCGGCGACGCTTGAAGAGTGGCGCGAAGGCGTAGCGATCTTGCCCGATGGCAGTATTGTGGGTGCCGTAGTCACCGCTGACGGCGATGAGATATGCAACACTGGACAAAGCCTACTGCACGATGTTGCCAATGCCGCGTACATCGCCGCCGCCAACCCCGCCGCCGTCCTCCGGCTGGTGGGCATGGTGCGCGAATATGACGCGGAAGCAACCCGCTACAAGAAAGCCCTGGAATGGGCGCTCATCAACCGCCTTTATATTTATCCAGACTGCGGAGGCTCGAAGTGTTTTCGGAAGAAGGGAGAGAACTGCACCTTGTCATACGTGGAGTGCATGACCAGACGCATTCTTGAGGATTCAGCCTCTGGCGAGCGCCCCATGATGAATGCGGCGCGCGGAGCCGTAAAACTCCTGCGTGAAGTGGAGCAAACAGCGAAGTCGTAGCGACAAGGGCACAAACGTGACGGTGCAAAATCGAACACATTTGCACCGTTACAAAAAGAGGCAGCCATGGAAACTGTACTGCTAAAAGCCGAAGAGATGCGTAAACGACTCGGCGTGAGCAAAGATACATTCAGACAAATTTGGCGACGATGGAAATATGAAAGGGTAGGGGCTGGGCATGACTTACGCAGTATGCGGTTTTACTGGCAAGATGGCCCTGTAGCCAACGAGAATTACGAAAATGGCTCTGAGGAAATATCGAACCAAAAACGGAATCCGGTACGCAGTAGAGGTGTATCGAGACGGTATTCGGATAAATTACCAAGCCGGATTCACGTCGAAGCTTGCCGCTCTGGAGTGGGAAAAGACCGCGAAGAACTCGATGACGCCGCCAGACGCTTTGGATTCATTGCGTGATGTCTGTGCAGCGTTCTTGCTGGACAGAGAAAAACGGGTCAAGCCGAACACACTTTCTTACAAAAAAACGGTGCTCAAGCGTTTCATTGAGTTCATCGGCCCGAAGTACCAATTTTCAAAGATTGGAAAGAGCCAAATTGAATCTTTTTTAGATGAAATATGCGGGGACATTACCCCTGTCAGCGCCAACAAGCATCATATTGAGCTTTCATCGCTTTGGACATGGGCGATAAAGAAAGAAATCGTTTCAGAAAATTTTCCGCAAAATCTGGAACCATACTCTGTAGAAAAGCCGGTCAAATATATTCCGCCTGTTGCAGACGTAAAGAAGGTGCTTGCCGCCGCAGAACCGGGCTTTGAGTATGACTTTTTGATTGCCATTCTTCATACGGCGGGGCGTATCTCTGAAATTCGTACCCAACCATGGGCGGACGTTGATATGTCCCGCCGTACCGTGTTGCTTTGGACGAGCAAAAGAAAAGGCGGCAACCGTGAAGCTAGGCGACTGGCTATGTCGGACACTCTGTACAAAATGTACCAGCGCCGCTACTCCTCTCGCCCGGACGGACAAATCTACGTCTTTACCGACCCTCAAACGGGGACAGCCTACACTCGTACCTGCAATCGCATCAAATATTTATTTCGGGATTTATGCCTGCGTGCTGGCGTCACACACTTTGGGGCTCACGCGCTGCGTCATTACCTCGCCACCCATTTCCCGGATGTCAGGAAAGCTCAAAAAATCCTTGGGCACAAGCATTTGAAGACCACGGAAATCTATCTTCATGACCTGGGTGTGGACCGGGAGGCGGCGGACGTTTTTGAGGGCATCACGCATAAAATCACGCATGAAGAGTTTTCCGCCAATGAAAAAAGGGCTCACTTTTTACAGTAAGCCCTTGAAATCTGGCGGAGAGGGTGAGATTCGAACTCACGGTACGCTGTTAACGTACACACGATTTCCAATCGTGCTCCTTAGACCAGCTCGGACACCTCTCCGTGGATGGGCGAATGCTGGCACCCGCCCGTAAAGCCGAATCTGTATATGCTAAAACCGTGTCAGCCGCAAGCAAAAAGTGCGGTCTGTGCTACTATAACTTGTCCGGCGGCTTGCCGCCGGGGGGCGTATCGCTTTTTTCCCTCCACCGGAGGTGATTGATATTTGGCGCTCACGGGCTGTGATTGGCGAAGGGCGTGCCTTCACAGCCTTTTTTGAACAGCCAGGCCAGAGCCAGCACAATCACAATCGCCAGAATGCTCCAGAACATGGCGTTTTCCCCGGCGTCGGCCGGTTCAGGACTTGTCCTTCTTGTTGTCGTCGTCCTCAGGGCGCGGCGGACGTTTTTTACCGCCTTGCGCGCCGCGCTGGAAGGCCCAGAGCCCGAATGCGGCCAGCAGGGTAATGCCCAGAGCGTTGAGGGTCAGATAATCCATACCGCCGCCGTCAGGCCGAAATGCCGATCTGGTTGAAGCCGCTGTCCACGTAGATGATTTCACCGGTGACCGCGTGGGACAGCTCCGAAGCCAGGAAGACCGCCGCGCCGCCCACATCCGTGGTGCTGACGTTGCGGCGCAGGGGGGCGTGGGCCTCCACATGGTTGAAGATGTCCTTGAGGCTGGACACCGCCGAGGCGGCCAGGGTTTTGATGGGCCCGGCGCTGAGGGCATTGACGCGCACGCCCTTGGGGCCCAGATCATAGGCCAGGTAGCGCACCGAGGCTTCCAAGGCGGCCTTGGCCACGCCCATGACGTTGTAGCCGGGGATGATCTTGGTGGAGCCGTGGTAGGTCATGGTGATCACTGAGCTGCCGTCGTGGAGCAGGGGCTCGAAGGCCCGGCAGAGCCCGGTGAGCGAATAGGCGGAAACCTCCAGGGCCAGCTTGAAGCCGTCGCGCGAGGTGTCCACAAAGCGGCCCACCAGATCCTGGCGGTTGGCAAAGGCTACGGAATGCACGAGGATGTCCAGATCGCCCCATTTTTCCTTGACTAGGTCGGCGGCGGCCTGAATCTGGGCGTCGTCGCAGACGTCGCACTGGAAGGTAAATTCCCCGCCGAGTTCCTCGCTCAGGGGCTCCACACGCTTTTTGATGGCTTCGCCCACATAGTTGAAGGCCAGCCGGGCCCCCTGGGCTTTGAGACATGAGGCTATGCCGTAGGCAATGCTTCTATTGTTGGCGAGCCCCATGATCAGGGCTTTTTTACCTTGCAGCAGCATGGCTTCTCCTTAAAAACAAGCCGGCGCGCCGGCCTTCGGTTAATGAATGTTGGTCCTGCGGGTGCGAGCCCGTTAAATTTCGCTGGTCAGAATCTCGTAGGCTTCCTTGTAGCGTTCCGCCGTGGCCTGAATGACTTCTTCGGGCAGGTGCGGCGGGGGCGGCTGCATATTCCAGGGCTGCTTCTTGAGCCAGTCGCGCAGATACTGCTTGTCAAAGCTGGGCTGGCCCTGTCCGGCCTTGTACTGGTCAGCGGGCCAGAAACGCGAGGAGTCGGGCGTGAGCACTTCGTCAATAAGGTGCAGGCTGCCGTCTATGAAGCCGAATTCAAATTTGGTGTCCGCCACGATGATGCCGCGCCCGGAGGCATAGGCGCGCCCGGCCTCGTAAATTGCCAGGGAGGTTTTTTCCGCCAGACGGGCCGTGTCCTCGCCCAGCAGGCGGGCGGCTTCGGCCACGCTGATGTTTTCGTCGTGCTGGCCCAGTTCCGCCTTGGTGGAGGGGGTGAACAGGGCGGGCTCAAGTTTGTCCGACTCGCGCAGGCCCTCGGGCAGCCTGTAGCCGCAGAGCTGGCCCGTGGCTTGGTAGTCCTTCCAGCCGGAACCCGTGATGTAGCCGCGCACGATGCATTCCACCGGCAGGGGCTTGGCCTTGCGCACCAGCACGGCGCGGCCTTCCAGCTCGTCCTTCCAGGGGGCCAGGGCGGCCGGAAAACGGTTTACGTCGCTTTCCAGCAGATGGTTGGGGATGATGTCCTTGAATTTATCCATCCAGAACAGGGTGATCTTGTTCAGGATCACGCCCTTGTAGGGAATAGGTTCGCTCATGATCACGTCAAAGGCCGACATGCGGTCCGTGGTGACGATGAGCAGGGTTTTTTCGTCCACATCGTAGATGTCGCGCACTTTGCCGCGCGAAAGCAGAGGATAGGCGGTGATGTCCGTTTTGACGACGACTTTCATATGAGCTCCTGTTGTGCCGCTAGAGCATTTTCACAATGAAAATTACCCTGTACTGTTAAAATGCTCGGCCTTGTGAAACAAGGCCCGCAAGATTTCCGTAGGCGGGCTTTGCCCTCCGTAAAGCGGAAATCTCAAGCGTGCTATGCTCTATTTGTGCCGGCGGGCTTCCACCGAGCGGGCATGGGCCTCCAGGCCTTCCAGACGGGCCAGAGCGGCGATGGCCGGGGCATTTTGCAGCAGGAAGGCCGACGAGGCGGCCACGATGCTGGTTTTTTTGCAGAAGGTCTGCACGGAAAGGGCCGAGGAAAAACGCGCCGTGCCCAGAGTGGGCAGCACATGGTTGGGACCGGCGTAATAATCGCCCACGGCTTCGGGGCTGTGCTGCCCCATGAAGACCGCGCCCGCATGGCGGATGTGCGGCAGCACGGCCCAAGGGTCGCGGGTGCAGATTTCCAGATGCTCCGGGGCCACGCGGTTGGCCACGGCCACGGCCACACTGAGGTTGGGCACCACCACGATAGCGCCCCAGTCCATGAGCGAACGCCCGGCGATCTGAGCCCTGGGCAGGCTTACGTACTGGTTGTCCAGTTCCTGCTGCAGGCTTTCGGCAAGGCGGGGATCGTCCGTGACGCAGATGGCCGAAGCCAGGGGGTCATGCTCGGCCTGAGAGAGCATGTCCGCCGCGATCCAGCTCACATTGGCCGACGAATCGGCCAGGACCAGCACTTCGCTGGGACCGGCGATCATGTCGATGCCTACTGTGCCCTGAACCAGACGCTTGGCCGTGGTCACATAAATATTGCCCGGTCCGGCGATGACGTCCACCGGCGGCAGACTCTGCGTGCCGTAGGCCAGGGCCGCGATGCTCCAGGCCCCGCCCACGCGGTAGACTTCGTCGATATCCAGCAGATGGGCGGCAGCCAGAATGTGCGGGTTAACGCTGCCGTCCTTGCGGGGCGGCGTGCAGACGGCCAGACGCGGCACGCCCGCCACCTGGGCCGGAATGGCGTTCATCAGCAGGCTGGAAACCAGGGGCGTGTTGCCGCCCTGGCCGCCTGGCACGTACAGGCCCACGGCGTCCACGGGCAGAACCCGCTGACCCAGGATGCTGCCGTCCGGCCGGGTCAGAAACCAGGATTTCTCCAGCTGGGCTTCGTGGAAAGCGCGGATGTTGGCGGCGGCCCCGCTGATCTGCTCCCGGCTTTCCACGGAAACCGACGCCGCGGCGCGGGCGATTTCCTGTTCGCTTACGCGCAGGGGCGGGGCGAAATCTGGGCAGTCGAAACGGCGGGTAAAGTCAACAAGGGCTTCGTCGCCCTTGTCCCGCACGGCGGCCAGAATGTCCCGCACGGCATTTTCAACCCCGTCACCGGGGTTGCTGCGGCCCTGCAGCCACTGGGCGGCTTTGGGCCATTCCTGTTCGTTCTGCAGGGTCAGAATACGGCATGTCATAGGCAAGTCCTCTCAGCAATCGGGACAATATACAGAAGGGCCGCGAGAATGTCGAGGCGCATGCTGGGTATTGCCTGCTGGAGAAGCGTCCGGAGCTCCGGCAATGTCCCGCGCGCGCCGCCGCATCTTGACAGCACGGCGCGGCGACCTTACTCAATACAGATATACACCGTCATGAAGCATCCATCGGGATGACGTTTTCAGGGCGGCACGTTTCAGGAGGAAGCATGCGGCGTCATACGATGCAGTCATATATGCGGTCGGCCCAGGCCGGTGAGGAATTTCAGGACGAGGCCGGTGAAGGCCGTCCGGAGCAGGAGGGCATGAGCCCGGATAACAACGGATGGGATAACGCCTTGCGCGACGAAGCCCTTATGCCGGAAGACGCGGGCGCTGCGGCGGACCAAGCCCAGGCTGACGCCGAGGCGCGCCTCAAGGCCGAGGTTGAGGAACTGCGCCTGCGCGCCGCCGCGGAAATGGAAAATTTCAAAAAGCGTCTTACCCGGGAACATCAGGAACAGATGCGTTACGCGGCCGAAAACGTGCTCAGCGATCTGTTGCCCACGCTGGACAATCTGGATCTGGCCCTGCAATACGGGAGTAAGCACGAAGCCTGCAAGGACATGCTTCAGGGCGTGGCCATGACCCGCAAGCTGTTGCGGGAGGCGGTGACCAAGCACGGTCTGACGCCGCTGGGCGAAGAGGGCGAGGAATTCAACCCGGAAGTGCATGAAGCCGTGGGCTTTGATGCCCGGCCGGATCTTGCCTCCGGCGCTGTGGCCCGCGTGCTCCAGCGGGGCTACAAGCTGGGCGACCGTCTGCTGCGCCCGGCCAAGGTGATGATCAATCAGTAAGAACGATTTGCCCCGGCGCGACGACGAGCGCTGATCTGGTTAGCGCAAGCGGAACTCCTGGGGGCAATACGGTTTTTATCCGGAAAATGCCCGGTTCGCCGGGCATTTTTCGCGTTGCGGGCTGCCTTCGGTCGCTTTGCCGGAATGAATCCTTTGAAACGTGTAGCGTTTCAAAGGTAATCTGCTCTAAGATCAGCGCGCAGATGCGCCCGCGCTGCTTTTCGCGTTGTAGTATAGTCTTTTTTCAAAAAAGAGATGCCTATCGTGAGCAATCAACCCGCCGACCTTCATGCTGGTAGTCCCCGCCAGCTCAAACCCCAGCTTCCTGTATAAGGAAACAGCGGGAATGTTTTGTGAGCCTGTGTCAAGTCTGATTGCCTCGCATGAACGCTGTTTGGCTATTTCCAGCGCGTAATTTACAAGTGACGAACCAATGCCTTTTCCTGCCATGCCGGGGCGTACAATGACCAGATGGATGACCATCACTTTTTCGGCTGCCGCCTGACTCGGCCAGTCTATTTTCCCATATTCATCCGGCTGCCGCATATCAACAATGATGCTGCCCGCCGGAGTACTATCCTCTTCGTATACAAATAAGGCCCCAGCCAGCAAAGCTCTCTTTGCATCTTCTCGCGTTGGGTAAATACCCTCTTGAAAGACGGTAAATGCGCCGTGTTCTCTTTCATGTAAAAAATGCTCTTGGTATCCTTCTTCTATGTGATCCAGATCCGTAGCGACTGCCTGTCTCAGCATTTTGTTCTCCTCTTGAAAAACAAGCTGGAAAAGCCGATGAACGCCCTGTTCATCAACTTTTCCAGCGTCGTTATATCCACATTGAAGCGGACGGCAACGGCTCAAACCATGACTATTTCTTCTTACACGGGGGCGTCGACGCGCTTGCCTGCGTCATCCTGATCGGAATAGCGCTCCGCAATGTCCCGGAACCGGTCCTGGATGGCCGCGAAGGCGTCCACCACATCCGGAGCGAACTGCGTGCCGTGTCCGGCCAGGATGATTTTAGCGGCCATCTCATGATTCATGGGCGGCTTGTAGACGCGCTGACTGCGCAGGGCGTCGTAGACGTCGGCCACGCTCATCAGCCGGGCCGAAAGGGGAATCTCATCGCCTTTGAGCCCGCGCGGGTAGCCCTTGCCGTCCCAGCGTTCGTGATGGCAATAGGCGATATCGCTGGCAACCCGCAAAAAGGAATTGCCGCCCAGCACCTGCTCGGCCGAAGCCAGCACCGCGCGTCCGCGTACGGTATGCTCCTTCATGGCCTCGTACTCTTCGTCCGTGAGTGGTCCCGGCTTTTGCAGCACGGCGTCGGCAATGGCCACCTTGCCCACGTCGTGCAGAGGCGCGGACAGATAGAGCCAGGAAATGGCGTCCGCATCAAGACGGTCCGCGTATTGGGGCAGGGTAGCCATATGTTCGGCCAGGGCCCGGACGTAATTCTGGGTGCGTTTGATGTGCGCGCCGGTTTCCGGGTCGCGCCATTCGGCCAGGCTGGCCATGGCGTGAATGGTGGCTTCTTGGGTCAGGGCCAGCTGCCGGGTGCGTTCGTCCACCAGTTCCTTGAGATGGTCGCGGTAGCGTTTGAATTCCAGCTGGTTGGCCACGCGGCTGCGCACCAGCGAAGCCTGAAAGGGCTTTTTGATATAATCCTGCGCGCCCAGGGAAAGGCCCTCGGCCTCGTCGATCTCCTCGTTCTGGGCCGTGATGAACATGACCGGGATGTCGCGGGTGCGCGCCGACTCCTTGAGTCGGCGGCAGACTTCATAGCCGTTCATGCCGGGCATGATCACGTCCAGCAGAATAATGTCCGGCGCGGGTTCGCCGCCGGCCAGGCGCAGGGCGTCCCGGCCGTTTTTGGCAAACATGATGGTATAGTCCCCGCGCAGGCTTTCACTCAGAATGCGCAGGTTTTCCGGCGCGTCGTCCACGATCAGCACGCGGCTGGGCGCGGGAACGGCGTCGGAAGCAAGGCTGCTCATGATTTTTTTCCGCGCATCAGCGGCGGCAGCTTTTCGGCCAGATAGTCCGCCATGCGACGCACCAGACGGCTTTCCGCGCCCACCAGCAGGTCGTAGGTTTTGCCCCGCACCATCTCCTCGGAGGCGTAGATGCCGCGGCCGAGGATGGCGTTGTCCCTGTCCCGAAGCGTCCAGCGCGTCTCCAGCACGGCCTTGTCGTCAAAATTGCCGTCCAGGCGCTGCACGTCCAGCAAAAGGGTGAAATCGCCGCTGCTTTCGTCGCCGGAGGGCAGCACATTGATGCCCCCGGCCAGCAGCGGCGGGGTCAGCACTTCCTGGGTGACGCGGCGCACGCCGTTGCTGACGGGTTCGGCCCAGGCGTGGAACTGGGCCACGATCAGCTGGGTCTGGCCGTCCACACGGCTGACAATGCCGCTGCGGTCCAGATACTCCGGCACGCTGACCTGGGCCACGCGCAGGCTTTTGGCGGGCAGGCCGTCGGCCTGCACCGGTCCCAGCGAGCTTTCCAGCAGATAGTAGTTGGTGGGCGTGCTGCGGCCGCAGGCGGTCAGCAGGGTCAGCAGCGCGGCCAGAAGAAAGATACGGCGTGACATCAGCGTGTTCCTTTTCTGCCCTTGAGCAGGGCTTCCGGGTTGCGTTCAAGCAGGTCCGCGAGATCGCGCAGCGCACGGGCCGCTGCGGTGCTTTCCTTGAGCAGGCGGCGCAGATCGTTCATGGCGGGCGAGTCGCGTCCCAGCACATCCTGGGCCGAGCCCGAAACCCTGCGCAACTGGTCGGCGGCCTGGGCCATGTTGGTCATGGCCTCGCGGAAGGCCACCAGCGCGCCGGGCAGTTCCTGGCGCACGGCACGGGCCGCGCCGTCGATCTGCTGCAGGGCGCTGTCCGCCGCATTGCGCAGGGGGCTGTCCTTGAGCATCCGCTGCGCCTCGGCAAAGGTGCCGGCAAAGGCGGCGATGCCTTCCTTGAGCTTGCCGTCGGCCAGGGCCTGGGCCAGATCTTCCAGAATGGAATCCAGCGAATGGACCATCTGTTCCAGAGGCAGTTTGGCCAGGGTGCGCTGGAGCGTATCAATGGGCGAGGGAATGGTGGGAATTTCCAGATCCGGCGTGGAGGAGCGGAAATTGGCCGGGGTGTCAGGGTGGAAATCCAGCTCGATGCGGTACTGGCCGGTGATCAGGCTTTGCAGTTGCAGCCGGGCGCGCAGGCCGCGCTGGACCATGCGGCGGACGATCTCCTGCTGAAAGGCCTCGGAGATGCCTCTGCCCCCGGCGCGCACAATGCTTTTTTCGTCAATGCGGATGTGCACCGGGATGGTCACGTTGGAATCGCGCGAGTTGGCTACCAGGCTGATCTGGGTGACGCTGCCCATGGGCACGCCGCGGAAGACCACGGGCGCGCCGATGGAAAGGCCGCTCACCGAGCCGTCAAAATAGAGCACGTACTCGAGGTCGTTGCTGAACAGGCGGCTCCCGGCCAGCAGAACCAGGCCCAGGGCAAAGAGACCGATGCCGCCGAGCACAAAGGCGCCCACCATGGTTTTGTATGCTTGTGAAGTCATTCTGACGTATCCTTGTCGGGCGTGGCTGCCCCGGCGTCGTCACGGGCGGAGTCCTCACCGCGGCGTTCGCCGCCTCTGGTCAGGAAGAGCAGGGCGCGCTTCTCGGTATGGGGATCGCGCACCAGTTCGTTGGGATTGCCCCTGGCTGTGACAGAACGGGTCTGCGCGTCCAGAAAAATGCTGTTGCTGGCAATAGCGAAAATGCTGGCCAGTTCGTGAGAGACGATCACAAAGGTGGTGCCCAGCGTATCCCGCAATTCCAGAATCAGCTCGTCCAGCAGGTGGGAGCTGACCGGGTCCAGACCGGCCGAGGGCTCGTCCAGGAAGAGGATCTGGGGATCCAGGGCCAGGGCACGGGCCAGACCGGCGCGCTTGCGCATGCCGCCGCTGATTTCCGAGGGATAATAATCCTCAAATCCGGCCAGCCCGGCCAGGGCCAGCTTGAGCGAGGCCTGTTCGCGGATTTCCTCGTCGTCCAGATCCGTATACTGTTGCAGGGGCAGGCCCACGTTTTCGGCCAGGGTCATGGAGCTCCATAACGCCCCGCCTTGGAAGAGCACGCCCGCGTGGCGCATGATTTTCCGGCGCACGTCCTCGCCGCCGCCCCAGAAATCCGTGCCCCCGTAAAGCACTTGCCCGGCCTGGGGGGGCTTGAGTCCCATGAGCACCCGCAGCAACGTGCTTTTGCCGCATCCCGAACCGCCCATAATGAAAAAAATGTCTCCGGCGCGCACATCGAATTCCACATTGCGCATGAGCACAAAGGAGCCGTAGCCCACTTGCAGGCCGCGCACGCTGACCCGGATCTCACGTTCGCCCGGCCCGGAGCCGCCCGCCGTTTGGGTGTTGTCTTTGCCCATGCTCATGTCAGACGCCCAGTACGTTGCAGATGACGGTGATGGCGGCCGTGGCCACGATGATGCCCACAATGGAATGGACCACCGCCGTGGTGGTGGCCTGTCCCACGGCCTGGGCGCTGCGGCCGCAGCGCATGCCCTGGTAACAACCGGCCACGGCAATGACCACCCCGAAAACCGTACCGTAAACCAGGCCGATGAGCACATGCTTGAAGGGCACCATCTGGGTGGTGGCGTTGATGTATTCCATGGGATTGAGGTCCAGCATCATGACACCCACCAGATAGCCGCCCAGCACGCCCATGAGGTCGGCGTAGAGCGTCAGCAGGGGCACCATGGCCGTGAGCGCCAGTACGCGCGGCAGCACCAGAAAGTCCACGGGCGAGATGCCCAGAGTCGCCAGGGCGTCCACCTCTTCGTTGACCTGCATGGTGCCGATAAGCGCGGCGTAGGCCGCGCCCACCCGGCCCGACATGACCACGCCCACCATCACCGCGCCCATGACCCGCAGCATGCCGATGCCCACCAGGCCCGCCACATAGATCTGCGCGCCGAACTGGGTCAGCTGCACCGCGCCCACAAAGGCCAGGATCAGGCCGAAAAGCATGCTGGTGACGGAGATGATGGGCAGGGCCTGCACCCCGCATTCATACATGGCGGCCACGAAATCCTGGCTGCGCATCTTGGACCGGCCCAGAAAAAGCCGCCAGATGGAGAGCGTCACCTCGCCGCAAAAACTAAGAAAGTCCCCGACCGTGGGCGGCAGACTCAGGGCCGCGTCCCCCAGGCCGGACAAAAACGTCGCGTCGCTTTTTTTGCGGGCCGCGCCTTCCTGCGCGGGAACGGCGAAGGCCATGTGCAGCAGGCGTTCCAGTCCTTCGGGCAGAGCCAGATCCACATCCAGCTTGCGGGCGCGCGCGGCCTTGACCATCTGCACCAGAAAGACCAGCAGACTGGTGTCCCACCGGCCCAGACCATTTGCTTCCAGGCGCAATTCGCGCACGCGCTGGTCCGCAATGCCGGCCAGGGCAGCGTCGGCTTCCTCGGGCCACGGCTCTTCCATATTCCAGCGGCCGCCCACGCTTACGAGCCAGAGCGGCCCTTGAGCCGAAGCTGTCACTTGCGGACTTGTTTCCATCCCTATACTATACCCGCAGCATGCCTTCTCCGCAAGCGGCGACGCCGACCGGGCCGCGCAACCCTCAACCCCTACTGCCATGTCACTGAAAGAACGCCTGGGCCTAGCCTCTGATCCCATATTTCTGATGGACGGTTCCGCCTTCATTTATCGCGGCTTTTTCGCCAATAAAAATATGCAGCGCTCCGACGGTTTCCCCACCAACGCCCTGGTGGTGGTGACCCGCGTGCTGTTGCGCATCCTGCGCGAGGAGCGGCCCCGGCATTTCGTCTTCGTCAAAGACGGCAAGGGCAAAAATTTTCGCCACGATATCTTTCCGCTGTACAAGGCCAACCGCGACGCCATGCCCGAGGATCTGGCCCGGCAGATCGAGCCCATCCTGCGCATGGTGCATGCCCTGGGCCTCAAGCTGGAAGTCTCGGAGGGCTGCGAGGCCGATGACTGCATCGCCTCCCTGGCGGCCCGTTTTTCTTCCGAGCGCCCGGTGGTCATCGTCAGCGGCGACAAGGATCTGAAACAATGCCTGGGCCCCAACGTCTATATGTGGGATCCGGCGGCGCGCGAGGAAAAACTTCTCAACGAAGCCGAATTCCGGGCCGAGAGCGGGGTGAGCCCGGCCCAGTGGCCCGACGTGCAGGCCCTGGTGGGCGATGCCAGCGACAATATCCCCGGCGTGCCGGGCATCGGCCCCAAGACCGCGCGCCAGATTTTCGAGATCTGTCCCAGCCTGGAGGACATCCGGGATCATTTCGTCCTGCTGCCGCCCAAAATCCAGGACAAGATGCGCGGCCATCTGGAGGATATGTTCATCTGGCGGGAACTGACCACCTTGTCGCTCAAGGCCTGCGAAAGCCTGACCCTGGACGACATGGCCGTGCGGCCGCTGAATGTGCCGGAATGCCGGGCTCTGGCCGAGGAATTCGAACTCTTTGCCCTGCGCCGGGAAATGGCCTCGCTGCTGCGCCGCCAGAGCGATGAGGATGCGGCCGCGCCGCCGCGTCCGGGCGCGCGGACAGAGGATGCCGCGTCCGGAGCCGAGGGGGCCGCCGCGCAGAAAGCCGGTGCGCAAAACGTTTCGTTCGCTGCGGCGTCATCCGGCGGCGTCTCGCGGTCCCAGACCCGCACGGGCGCGCAGATGAGCCTGCTGGATGCCGTTGAAGAACCTCTGGCCCCGGAACTTTCGGATGTCGCCGCCCTGCCGGACTGCGCGGGCCGCCATGTGGCCCTGATCTGGCCGCAGGGTCCCAAGCAGCCGCCGCATCTGGCCGTGGGCGATCCGCTGTCCGAGACGACGGAGCCTGCGGAATACTGCTGGACCGGGCGCATGGACATGCTCTGCGCCTGGCTGCAGTCGGCCCGGCGGCTGGTGGTGGCCGATCTCAAGGCCCTGCTGACCGCCGCGCCCTGTTGGCGCAATCTGCCTCTGGGCGAAACGCCGCCGCGCTGTTTCGACCTGGGCTTGGCCGCCTATCTGCTCAATCCCGAGGAAAGCGATTACGGCTGGCCCCGCTTGGCCGCGCGCTGGGGGGCGGCTCTGAAACCCGAGGGCGGGGGTCCGGCCCGGCTGGCTCTGGCTATGGCCGAAGCCCTGGAGGATCGTTTGGTCCGCGACGGGCTGCGCGAGCTATACAATACGCTGGAACTGCCTCTTACCCCGGTGCTGGCCGAAATGGAAGGGCGCGGCGTGGCTATTGACGCCGCCGCGTTCCAGGCCTTTCTCTCCGACGTACAGCACGAGCTGGACCGCCTCACCGCCGAGGTCTACGCGGCGGCGGGAACGACCTTCAACATCCGTTCGGCCCAGCAGCTGGGCGATGTGCTCTTCAAGACCCTGAATCTGCCCTCGCCGCGCAAAACCAAGGGCGGGCAGGCTTCCACCAGCCAGCAGACTTTGGAAAAACTGGCCGGACGTCACGCTGTGGTGGACAGCATTCTGCAATTCCGCAAACTGGAGAAGATGCGCTCCACCTATCTGGACCCGCTGCCGCGCCTGGTGGACGGGCAGGGGCGCATCCATACCACCTTCAATCAGAAGGCCACGGCCACCGGGCGGCTGTCTTCCAGTAATCCCAACTTGCAGAATATTCCCGTGCGCGGCCCGCTGGGCAAGCGCATGCGGGCCTGCTTCATCGCCGGGCCGGGCCGTACCCTGGTTTCCGCCGACTATTCCCAGGTGGAACTGCGCGTGCTGGCCCATATGTCCCAGGACGCGGCCCTGCTGGACGCCTTCCGCCAGGGCGAGGATATTCACGCCCGCACCGCGGCCCTGATCTATGACCTGCAGGCCGGTGAGGTCAGCCCGGACCAGCGCCGCAATGCCAAGACCATCAATTTCGGCCTGATCTACGGCATGGGCGCGCAAAAGCTGGGCCAGGAACTCAAGATCAGCACCGCCGAGGCCAAGGAATTTATTACCCGCTATTTTGAACGGCTCACGGGCCTCAAGGCTTTTTACGAGAACGTGGAGGCCACGGCCAAACGCCAGGGCTACGTGACCACCCTGGGCGGCCGCCGCCGTCTGTTGCCCGACATTCTTTCGGCCAACGGCCAGGCCTTTGCCCTGGCCCGGCGGCAGGCCATTAATACGGTCATCCAGGGCTCGGCCGCAGACATCATCAAGCTGGCCATGCTGGCCGTGGCCCATGACGCTGAACTGCGGCGCATGGACGCCCGCCTTCTCTTGCAGGTGCATGACGAACTGTTGCTGGAAACGCCCGAAGCCACGGCCGAATCGGCCGGTGCGCGGGTGGCCGCCCTGATGAGCTCGGTGGCTCCGGGCGGCGAGACGCTTTCCGTGCCTCTGGTGGTGGATTGGGGGGTGGGGCATGATTGGGGCACCGCCCACTAGGCAACCCGCGCAAAGCGGTTCTTTTGCCTTCCAGCTTCGTCAAACGGCGTTTTTTACTTCGGTCGAGTACGTTAGAGTACACTCCGCTCCGTAAAAAACTTGTTTTCCTCGCTGGAAGAACAAAATTCCCTGCTTTGCGTGGATTGCCCACGGCCTGCGAAGAAATCCGTCCCGTTTTTTTCTTGCCAAAAGACAAAATGCATCTTGGGAGAGGCAACGCCTGAAACAGCGCTTGGGAAAACATTTTTTGTAACTGTATGGAAACCGAGTTTCTTGCCCGTATCAACGCCCTGGCCCGTGTGCCGGAGCATTCTCTGCCGCTCATGCGGGCCATGTCGCGGGGTGCGCCCTTTCGTGTGGGGCCGTATCTTTTTTGGGCCGACGAGGACTGGCTCATGGCCGTGGCCTATCCCCTGCGCGGCAAATACAGCCACACGGCCTTTGAGGCGGCCCTTGACGAAGCCCTGGAGAAAAGCGGGGCCGTGAGCTGCTGGGCCGTGGGCCCGGATCTGCCGCCGCGTCTGCATGCTCATATTGTCGATCGCGACCGCTACTATCTGCTTTCGGCGCGGGCCGAGCCCCCGGCCCGGCTGCGCGGCGTGTTGCGCCGCGCGGCTGCCGCGCTGCGGGTGGAGGAGGGCCGCGAGTTCACTCCGGCCCATCGGCGGCTCTGGGCGGAGTTTATGGGGCGCGCGGACCGGAAAGAGGCCAGGCCGCTGGCCCCGCATGTACGCGAACTGTACGCCCGCACTCCCGAGGCTCTGGCTGAAGCGGACGGCGCGCTGTGCCTGCTCAACGCCTGGGATCAGGAAGGTCGCCTTGCCGCCTGCCTGCTGCTGGACGACGCGCCGGAAAAATTCTGCTCCTATGTGCTCGGCGCGCATTCCCGCGCGCAGTATACGCCCCACGCGGCGGACCTGCTTTTCGCGCACATGCTCCGCTCCGCTAGGGAAGCGGACAAGGAATACGTCCACCTCGGCCTCGGCGTGAACGACGGCATCCGGCGCTTCAAGACCAAGTGGGGAGGCCGCCCCGCCCTGCCCTACGTCATGGCGAGCTGGCGGGAAACGCCCCGCGAGACGGGCAGCGAAACCATAAGCAGCCTCGTCCGCATCCTCCTCGAATCGCCGTCGGATCTCTCCAAGCGCCAGATTTTCGACTCGCTGCCCCAGCAGCGGCCCTTCGCCATGCTCTGGGAACTGACGAAAAACGGCAGGACCTCATGGATAGGCGGCACGGCGCACTTTTTCTGCTATTCGTTCGAGGCGGCTTTCCGCAATCTGTTCGAGCGGGTGGACACCGTACTGTTCGAGGGCCCGCTCGACGCGGACTCGCTGGACGAGGTGGCCCGCATCGGCAAGACGCCCGACGGCAGGCACCCGCCCCTGATCGATCTGCTTGAGGAGCCGGAAATCAGGCTGCTCGAACGGGTCGTGCAGGGCCCCACCGGAAAGCTCGCCCGCTTCTTCAACGCGGCGAACCCCAACCCCGCCGACGTGCGGGGACTGCTCGCAACCACCCGGCACTGGTATGCATTCTTCTCGCTGTGGACGGCGTATCTCGAACGGCAGGGCTGGAACCAGTCCGTGGATCTCTGCGCGTGGCACACCGCGCTCGAAATGGGCAAATCCGTCATCGGCATGGAAAGCCTTGAAGAACAGGTGGCGTCCCTGGAGTCCGTTCCCCTCGGACGGGTGACCGCCTTCTTCAGAGGCTGCCGCTCATGGAAAGGCTACGCCCGGCGCAACATCCATTCGTACCTCGACGGGGATCTTGAGGGGATGCTCGGCACGAGCACCGAATTCCCCTCGCGCACGGAACAGATCATCGACGGCAGGAACCAGCGTTTCCGCGAGCGTATGCGCCCGTTCCTCGAAGAAGGCCGCGCGGCGGTTTTCGTGGGGTCGGCCCACATGCTGCAACTGCGGGATATGCTCGCCGAGGACGGCTTCACGGTCCGGCAGGCGTACCCCACGTGGCGGCACAGGCTCCGCGCCGCGATCAGGGGCAGGAATGGCGGTTAGCCGGGGAAATCCAGGGTTCGGCCACGGGCCCCGAAAGCCATTCCCCCCCGGACCCCCTCGAAATGGGGGAACGCCATTTTCCGCCATTTGGTGAAATCGAGCCCTCGGAATGGGTAAAGGGGCTGAAAAAGGGCTCCCGCAGGCCACAGTCTTTGAAGAAGATCGGGGTCGTGAATGAAATCGGTTCCCTCCGCAGGGGGGATAGTCATAAAAAGTTTTTCGTCCCGGCGGAGTGCGATAACGCCGGCGGGCCCTGCCTGTTTCCCCATCAACCTTTTCCCTGAGCGCGCGGCGCGCGGGTTCCCGGAGAATGCCATGCCACCATCACGTTGGGCGTCGTTTGCCGCCGAGGCAGCCGTGCCCGAGCAGCTTGTCCCATACGTGCGCGCCGTTTCCGATCTCGAGCCGCTGGAATGCGGGGGCTTCCTCGCGTGGCGCAGCGGCCCGGCGCTGGTGCTTGTCGGGCATGACGCCGGGTTGAAGCAAGGCGGGGCGGAACAGGAGCGCAGCCGCCCGGAAGCGGCCCGCCTCGACGCGGCGGTGGGTGAAGCCTCTTCCCTGCGCGGCATCGAGTCCCTGACCGTCCTCGCACCCTTCCGGCCCGATGCCGCCCCGGAATGGGCCGTTTCCACCAAACCCGACGCCTATTGGGGCATCCCCCTCCCCACGGATGCGGCGGACATGGCCTATGGCCAAAAG